>OFGR01000644.1_pt1 | contig 33838 bp, 27 predicted proteins | sample 1521811 | NCBI WGS metagenome assembly OFGR01 (sample SAMEA3504098, study PRJEB24116) | mouse gut metagenome | biome: mouse gut; feature: mouse-associated habitat; material: faeces | place: Denmark | collected 2011
GATAATGGCGGTTCCTTTCTTACGGGCAGTTATTTTTCCGGTGGAGGAAACGGTTGCCACTGACTTCTTACTGGAAGAATAGGTGAGCCTGTGGCTGGCAGTACCTTTGGGGAATTTTGCCTTTATCTGGAATTTCCATCCGACTTTTATGGTTTTCGTGGTTGCATTCAGTTTAAATTTGCCAGGCTTCTTCTTAACGGAAATTTTTACCGTGGTCTGTTTTCCATTGGAAGAAGTGATGGTAATTTTGGAGGAACCGGTCTTTTTGGCGCTGATTTTGCCTCCTGCGCTTATGGTGACATTTTTGTTGGAGGCAGTGTAGCGGAGAGTCTTATCCGAAGCATTTTCCGGGAGGACAGAGGCTTTCAGACTGAAAGTTTCTCCTACGCCAAGGGTCAGGTTCTTCACATTTACTTTGATATCCGTAACGACGCGGTTCCTGCGGATGGGAGCCGGATTCTGACCGTCCTCCGGGTCGTCTGTGTCGGTATCGGTGATAATCGGCCTTCTGTTTTCAGAACCGGAAGAACTGCCGGAACCGGAGGAACTGCCAGTATTTTCCGGTTTTGAGGGTCCGGGTTCTGAGGTTCCTGGCCTGTTTTCTCCGGAATCCGGAGGATTCTCCTGTCCGGTCAGAGAAACGGAGATTCCGTTTTCTGTCAGAACAAAGGAATTGTCCATCTCGTCCGTAACGGTAAATCTGCAGGATAAGGAGGCGGTTCCGGAGGTATTTTGGAACGCGGTTTCCAGTTCTTCCAGAGTCAGGGAAACCACGTTGCGGCCCGGATTCAGGGTCTTTTCCCAGGAGACATCTGCGGCTGCCTGGGTATCGTTTTCATGCTCAAAAAATTCTGCTGTAATTGTCACTGCTTTGCTGCCGGAAGTATTGGAAACTACTTCTGCGTTTAGCGTTCCGTTCAGTCTGTTGTTCTTATCGCAGGTAATCTCTGCTTCCAGTTCCGAGGCTTTCAGCGGGTTCTCGTCAGAAGCTGCAATAAAGGAAGTGTCCAATGCTCCGTTCTGCAGAGGGGTTTCCTTACCGTCCAGAACAATGGAATCCTGTCCCGCCGCCTGTATGGAAAGTTCGTTGTTATCTTTCAGGGCAATGACTGCATTACTGCTGTCCAGTTCCACAGTCCGTTCCATGCCGGAAGCATTTACCAGTGTAAAATCTGCCGTTTCTCCGGTCTGGGCCTCTGATTTGAGTTCTATTACAAGTTCCTGGCCGGTGGCTCCGGCTTCACTTATTTCAAGTACAGCATTTTCATCAGTGGAATGGATTTCAGCAAAATAGTCTGAGGTTCCCGTATAGAAGGTAACAGAATCAGGATTGGCAGTTTCGGTCTGTCCTTCCGGTACGTCTGCGGTAAGCCGGTAATTTCCCTCTGGCAGAACAAAGCTGCGAATGCCGCAGAAGGTGTCGTCTTCTCCGTCGGACAGAGGTTTCTGTTCATAGGCTCCTTCGATTTCACTGATATCTCTGCCCTGGGTGTCTGTTGCCATTCCATGTTCCTTGTCGATGGACAGGTACAGGGATTTGTCTTCTTCACTGTAAGCTGTCACACCGTTCAGAGAGGCGCTGAGGGCGCTGTAAGGCACATAGGAAGCTGTTTTGTAACAGGAGTAGGAAATTCCGCTGAGATCTCTGTGAATGGTCAGGGTGTTCAGTCCGCCGGTGTTGTTGGGGTCATATACTCTGACCAGAAAATCTCCGGTATCGCTCTGGTCCACAGAGACAGGAATCACTGCATGGCCGCTGTAAGTGGAGTAGAGCAGGAGCACGATGGGTTCCGCTTCTGAATCAATCCGCAGTCCGCCTGCCCGCTCAAATTCTTCAATTTTCCGGATCAGTTCCCCGTAATGGTTCATATTCTGTCTGATACTGCCGGTATTTCCGGCAATCACAGGATGGAACTGGGAAATCTGACAGGTTTCTATCAATTTTGTCAGGGCTGCATTTTTATTCCCGGGAGCTCTGACGCCATAAAGGGTACCATCAGAAGAGCCATAGTCTGACACAGAGAATTCTTCCGGGTTTTCATAGAATTCCAGTGTGCTTCCGGCCATACCATAGCAGGAGCCGCCCCATCCTCTGTCGATGATGTAATAATAAGTGCCCAGAGAAATACTGCTCAGTGTTTCCACAAACCGCTGTTTCGAAAACCGGTAATTGGCCGGATATCCAAAGGAGGAGGCAGTATTGAGGAAAGAGTAGTGGTCCTGGCGTTCCGTGTAGAATCTGTCCTGTCCCAGCAGGGGGATGCTGTTCCAGCTTCCGTTCAGGCTGTTCCAGACGGTCTGGGAAGTCCGGTAGCAGAGGTTCAGCGCGCTGTGGCAGCCGCTGAAACTGTCTGCAGCCCAGTCAGAGGGGATTCCACCGTAAAAGTATGCTTTTTCCAGAGCGGTGTTTCCGGCAAATGCCTGAGTTCCGATAATGGTGACCCCAGCCGGAATATTGACAGAGCGCAGACTGGTGCAGCCTTTCAGAGCCCGGTTTCGGATAGCAGATATCTGTTCCGGAATCAGGAAAGTGTTCAGGCTGGTGCAGTCCGAAAATACGTCTTCTTCCAGTACGGTCAGGTGGGTGCCCAGGGTGACAAAAGGAATGGAACTGCAGCCCTGAAATGCCCCTGCGCCCAGGGAAGAAACTTTTTCCAGTATGAGATTGCCTGTAATAGAAGAATTATTTCGGAAAGCAGCTGTGCCGATAATGCCGGCTGCAGATATATCCGGAAATTTCATGGCGGTACAGTCTGAAAAGGCGTAGTCTCCGATACGGTTCAGGCCAGAGCCTGCTTCCAGACGAATCAGGCTGCCGGCTCCGTAAAAACTGCGGTTTCCAATACTGGTAATATTATCTGCCTCAATGGTCTGGACAGATCCCATATAATCGTTCCAGAGAGGAGGAGCCGCTTCCGTAAAGTCCGGAATGGGGCCTGTTCCGGTAAACACCAGGCTGCCATCGCCTGCGTTGTAAGTCCAGGATACACTGCCGAAGCTGCCTCCTTCCATGGCGTCGTTTTCCGGATCCCATATGCCGAAGGTAAATCCTTTCCAGAATCCGGGATTCCAGTCCCATTTAGTGGAATCCGCTGTTTTATAGAGAATCAGGTTTTCAGAATTTTTGGTTATACTGACCGCACTTAACCGGTCTGAGGGAGCATCTCCTGCAAAATATATGGATTTCAGATTCTTATTAAAAGAAAAGCAGCATTCCGTCAGGGTTTCCAGTGTTCCGGGCAAATACAGCTTTTCCAGTGAATCCGCATGGTTTACAGCATATGGTTTCGGTGTGGTTACCTGGTCCGGGAGATGGTACTCTGTATCTGGTTTCATAGGGGCATAGTAGTAGAAAACCGTATGGTCTTTGCTGTAAATTACGTTATCCAGCGCTTCCAGGTGGGGATTTTCGGAAGATACCGTGACAGTTTCTACCTTCTTACTGGATTTGAAAGGGGCGTCCAGTTCCCGGACTCCTTTGCCAATGTGAACAGTGGTCAGGGCAAGGCAGCTGGAGAATACTTCTTCACCCAATGTTTCCACGCTGTCGGGAATGACCACTTCCTGAATTTTTTCACAGCCCATAAAACCACCTTTGTTGATGCTTTTAAGGCTTTCCGGGAGCAGCAGGCTTTCCAGATTATAACAATGGGCAAATGCCATCTGTCCGATTTCCGTAAGGGTATCCGGCAGTGTCAGGGAAGTAATTTTATTTGCGGTAAAAAATGTATAGGCGTCAATCAGTTCGGTTCCCTCTGCAAGGGTGACGGAAGAAACCGGATTCAATGTGGCATAGGCAAGCGCCCGCCAGAGGGTACCGTCTTCTCTTTTTTCATAAAGGATCTTATCCTGTACCTGGAAATGAGTATTGCCGGCATCCACCTGAATATTGTTCAGGTATGTGGCGGAAAAAGCCCCGGCTCCAATGGAGGATACATTCTGAGGGATGGTAATACTGTTCAGCTTTGTCATGCTGAAAGCGTCTGTGTTTATGGCAGTCAGGCTGTCCGGCAGGGTAACGGATGCCAGTTTCTGGCAACCGGCAAAAGCGCCCTCTCCGATCGTAGTCAGCCCTTCCGGCAGGGAGACAGCTGTAAGGGATTTCAGACCGTAAAAAGCATTTTGTCCAATGGTTTCCAGTCCTGCGCCGCAGGTGACAGTCTGCAGGGAAATGTCCTCATCGAAAGCCAGAGTACCAATGGAGGTAATGCTGTCCGGCAGTTCAATGGATGTCAGGCTGCAGAGGTTTGCCAGTCCATAGCGGCAGATACCGGTGATACCCTCGCTGATGGAAACGGAGGTAATTACTTCCCGGTAGCCGTACCAGGGGCTTGTGGTACGGCCGAACAGGCTCTCGTTCATCTCTCCGGTTCCTTCCAGAATCAGTGTGTAGCAGGTTGGGGAAGCGGATGTGTCCCCATCCGGATATAAATTTCCGTTTTCGTCTACTTCCAGTTTCCAGCTGATGTCGGTTCCGCATTCACCGGAAGTCTCTCCTGTTGGCGGTTCCAGCGCTGCCTGTACGTCTGTGAGCCCGTCAGGGCTGAAAGATGCGGGAAAGAATAAATCCAGCACAAGTACAAACGTCAGCAGAAGGCTGATGATTTTTCCTGTTCTTTTCATAAAAACACTCCTTCTTTCCTGTTATATCAGATTTGTCATATTTCGTAGCTGTTACTTCAGATTATACCGGGATTTCCGGGATTTGGCAAGGAAATGGAGGAGAATAAAAAGAGATTTTGCACTGGTGACAGGAAACATTCCGCTAAAATGAAATAATGCCGGGAACAGAAATAAAAGGAGTTCGGAACTTACATATTCCGGCAGTTTTCCAGGCTATATCAGGACTGGCATTTTATGTATCCGGTTTTGTGCTGAAAAAAGTACAAATTTATCGAAAAAAGATGTGTTATGAAATATAAAATGTGCTATAATTAAAGTTACTGACTTATGCCGCATTTCCAGGCATAAAATATATCATTTAAGATGAACAGCGTAACAGGGAAGGAAACGGAACTGTTATGGGCAGCAGCCTGTATTTTCAGAGGTTCGGGCTGTTGTACTTAAAATATTTCAAAGAAAGTGGGGCACGAAAAATGGGTTTCATGACATTTAAGGGCGGCGTTCATCCGCACGATGGAAAAGAATTTTCCAAGGATAAGCCAATTCGCGAGTTACTGCCCAAAGAAGAGCTGGTATTTCCGGTTTCTCAGCATATCGGAGCACCGGCGGGGCCTGTGGTAGCTGTGGGCGATACCGTGCTGCGGGGACAGAAGATTGCAGAAGCCGGCGGGTTTGTATCCGCGCCGGTTTATTCCTCTGTATCCGGTAAAGTGAAGGCAATCCAGCCGCGCAGAGGAGCAACAGGAGATATGGTGAATGCCATCATTATTGAAAATGATGGAGAAATGAAAGAAGTGGAATATTCCGAAACAGAGGATGTGACTGCTCTTTCCAAAGAGGAAATCATTGGAAAGGTGAAGGAAGCAGGCGTTGTGGGAATGGGTGGAGCCGGTTTTCCGACCCATGTGAAATTATCTCCCAAAGAACCGGATAAGATCGAATATATTATTGCAAACTGCGCGGAGTGCGAGCCTTATCTGACTGCGGACTACCGGCGTATGCTGGAAAATCCGGAAGAACTGATTGCCGGAATGCGCATTGTCCTGCAGCTGTTTGACCATGCGAAAGGCCTGTTCGGCATTGAGGACAACAAGCCGGACTGCATCGCAAAAATGCAGGAACTTACCAGAAACGAACCGCGGATGGAAGTCTGTCCGCTGAAGACAAAATACCCACAGGGCGGAGAGCGTCAGCTCATTTACGCTACCACCCACCGGGAAATCAATTCCACCATGCTTCCCGCAGATGCAGGATGTATTGTGGACAATGTGGAAACACTGATTTCCATTTACAGGGCAGTAAAACTGGGCAAACCTGTAATGAATCGTATTTTTACGGTAACGGGAGATGCTGTGGCTGAGCCGGGCAATTTTGATATCTGCCTGGGTATGAGTTACGGAGAAGTGCTGGAAGCCGCAGGCGGTTTCAAAGTGCAGCCTGAGAAAATTATTTCCGGCGGCCCCATGATGGGATTCTCCATGTTTGGTCTGGACATTCCCACCACCAAAACCTCCTCATCCCTGCTCTGTCTTGCAAAAGATGATGTGGCAGCCAGCGAGACTACTGCATGTATTAACTGCGGCCGGTGCGTGTCTGCCTGTCCGGAACAGATTATTCCCACCAGGCTGGCAAAAATGGCAGGCCACGGGGATATGGCAGGGTTTGAAAAGTGGAACGGGATGGAATGTATTGAGTGCGGAAGCTGCAGTTACATCTGCCCGGCCAAAATACCTCTGGCCCAGTCCATTCGTACCATGAAAAAACAGATTCTTGCAGAGAGAAGAAAAAAATAGAAAGAGGTGTCTTATTGTGAGTGATTTGTATAACGTATCATCCTCATCCCACATTCGTGCCAAAGATACATCCGCAAAAATTATGCTTTATGTGGCGATTGCACTGCTGCCGGCCAGCCTTTTCGGTATCTGGAATTTTGGCCTGAAGGCTCTGATCCTGATTTTAGTATGTGTTGCAACCTGCGTGGCTTCCGAATGGGTTTTTGAGAAACTGATACATAAAAAGAGTACCATCAATGATTTCAGCGCTGTGGTAACAGGGCTTCTGCTGGCGCTGAACCTGCCTCACACCCTGCCCGTCTGGCAGGCAGTTCTGGGCAGCGTATTTGCCATTGTCATTGTAAAAATGCTGTTCGGCGGTCTGGGACAGAATTTCATGAATCCGGCTCTGGGGGCAAGATGCTTTTTGCTGGTATCATTTGCGGGAACCATGACCAGCTTTACCTATGACGGTGTGACGGGAGCTACTCCGCTGGCTCTGTTAAAGAACGGAGAAGCAGTGGATACCATGAAAATGCTGCTGGGAACCACTGCGGGAACCATTGGTGAGACAAGTGTTATCGCAGTTTTGCTGGGAGCGGTTTTTCTGATCCTGATGGGTGTAATTGATCTGACCATTCCGGCAAGCTACATTCTTTCTTTCAGTGTTTTTGTACTGCTGTTCGGCGGCCATGGATTCGATATGACTTATCTGACAGCCCATCTCTGTGGCGGCGGTCTGATGCTGGGTGCATTTTTCATGGCTACGGATTATGTGACTTCTCCCATTACCCCCATGGGAAGAGTGGTATACGGAATTGTCCTTGGTATCCTGACAGGATTATTCCGTCTGTTCGGAGCCAATGCAGAAGGTGTTTCCTTCGCCATTATCCTTGGAAACCTTCTGGTGCCGATTATTGAGAAATTTACCATTCCGAGGGCATTTGGTCAGAAAAAGGAGGTAAAACAGCATGAATAAGAAGATCGTACATGACGCGTTGATTTTAACCGCCTTTACCCTGGTACTGGGATTTTTGCTGGGCGTGGTATATGATATTACAAAGGAACCCATTGCGGCAGCTCAGAAAGCTGCATTGGATGAGGCCTACAAAGTAGTGTTTGCAGATGCACAGACCTTTGAGGAAGATGAAACTTTTGACGCGGCAGCAGCTGCGGAACTGATTGGGGCAAGTGAATTTTCCAAAGATGAGATTACAGCAGTGAACAAAGCCCTGGACGGTTCCGGCAATGTGCTGGGATATGTAATCAATGTAACTTCCCATGAAGGAAGCCAGGCGGATATTTCCTTTTCCGTAGGGATTCAGAATGATGGAACCTTAAACGGATATTCCATTACATCCATCAGTGAAACACCGGGTCTTGGCGTACTGGTACAGGAAGAACCTTTTTATTCCCAGTTTGAGGGAAAGACAGAAGAGACCTATACGGTAGTGAAGACAGCTCCGGCGTCTGACAGTGAGATTCAGGCGGTAACCGGCGCAACCATTTCTTCCAGAGCAGTCACCAACGGCGTCAACGCATGTCTGTTGTATTTCAGAAGTGCTTTGCAGGGAGGTAACTAAGTATGAATAAATATGTAGAACGTTTGTATAACGGTATTATTAAGGAAAATCCTACCTTTGTGCTGATGTTAGGTATGTGTCCCACATTGGCGGTAACATCCTCCGCAGTCAACGGAATCGGTATGGGCCTTTCCACCACAGTGGTGCTTGTTATGTCCAACCTTCTGATTTCCATGTTCCGTAAAGTGATTCCCAACGGAGTGCGTATGCCGGCCTATATCGTGGTGGTAGCTTCTCTGGTTACCATTGTACAGTTTATCATGCAGGCTTATACGCCGGCTCTTTCCGCATCCTTAGGTGTGTATATCCCTCTGATTGTGGTAAACTGTATCATTCTGGGAAGAGCGGAAAGCTATGCTTCCAAAAATCCCATTACGCCTTCCATTTTTGACGGACTGGGCATGGGCCTTGGATTTACCATCGGCCTGACCTGTATCGGTTTAATCCGCCAGATACTGGGAGCAAACCTTGGAATTACTGTATTTATCATGGCGCCCGGCGCATTTCTGGTCCTTGCATTCCTGGTTGCCGGCATGAATGTGGTCCGTGACAAAATGGAAAAGAAAGGCAAACCGCTGGCAGCTCCTTCCGGCTGTATAACCGGAGACTGCGCAAGCTGTTCCCAGTCAGCCATGTGTACCGGAAAACTGCAGGATGCAGCAAAAAAATCAGCAGAACAGGAGGCGAAATAACAGATGAAAGAATTATTGATTATAGCAATCGGCTCTGCCATTGTAAATAATGTAGTGTTAAGCCAGTTCCTCGGAATCTGTCCGTTCCTGGGTGTTTCCAAAAAAACAGAGACAGCAGCCGGAATGGGCGGCGCAGTTATCTTTGTTATTACGCTGGCCTCCTTTGTAACGGGACTGATTTACAAGTTTATTCTGACGCCCTGCCATGTGGAATATCTGCAGACCATTGTATTTATTCTGGTCATTGCGTCGCTGGTACAGTTTGTGGAAATGTTCCTGAAGAAAAATATGCCTCCGCTGTATGAATCCCTGGGTGTGTTTCTTCCGCTGATTACTACCAACTGTGCGGTACTGGGTGTTGCTCTGAACAATGTAAGCAAGGGTTATGATTTACTTCAGGGCGTGGTAAACGGTCTTGCAACCTCCGTTGGATTCTTTATTGCCATCGTTATTATGGCAGGTATCCGTGAGAAGATTGAATATAATGATATTCCCAAACGGTTTCAGGGGACAGCTATTGTGCTGATTACAGCCAGCTTAATGTCAATCGCCTTTATGGGATTCTCAGGAATGATTTAATCCCACAGTTCAGCCATCCCCGGCATTACGGGCGGACTATGCTCCCACAGATGAGCACATAATGCCGGGGATGGAGTGAGCGCCTTTCTATGAGCAAAACGGAGAGCTGCGGCAGCAGCAACACATGGAACATGTGGTTTTGCGAATGGCGCGTCTGAGCTGTGGTTGATAAAAATAGGAGGAAAAGAAATGAATATTACAGCAATTGTCATTGCCGCCCTGGTAGTGGGCGGAACCGGTATCTTCCTTGGCTTTTTCCTTGGAATCTTCGGGGAAAAATTCAAAGTGGAAGTAGATGAGAGAGAAGAAGCAATTCTGGGTGTTCTGCCGGGAAATAACTGCGGCGGCTGCGGCTATGCAGGATGTTCCGGTCTTGCGGCAGCCATTGTCAAAGGCGAGGCTCCGGTAAATCAGTGTCCTGTGGGCGGAGATCCGGTGGCAGCTCAGATTGGTGATATTATGGGCGTTTCTGCAGAAGGCGGCGTCAAAATGGCGGCTTTTGTAAAATGTGCCGGTGACTGCGAAAAAGCAAAACAGGATTATGAATATACCGGCGTGGAGGACTGTGCAGCCATGGCATTTATTCCCGGCGGCGGGCCGAAATCCTGCAGTTACGGATGTCTGGGGTATGGAAGCTGTGTGAAAGCATGTCCTTTTGATGCGGTACATATTATCAACGGTATTGCAGTGGTGGATAAAGATGCCTGCAAGGCCTGCGGAAAATGCGTGGCAGCCTGTCCGAAGAACCTGATTGAACTGGTGCCTTATGATGCAAAGAACAAGGTACAGTGCAATTCCAAAGACAAGGGCAAAGATGTGATGGCAGCCTGCTCTGTAGGTTGTATCGGATGTAAACTCTGTGAAAAGAACTGTCCGGAAGGAGCAGTAACCGTAACAGGTAATATTGCGCATATTGATTATGAGAAGTGTACCGGCTGCGGAACCTGTGCAGAGAAATGCCCGAAGAAGATTATCAGCAGGGCAGGATAACAGAAGGGTCTGTGACCTTCCGTATTATAGTAAAACCCCATGGAATCAGGATATGAAAAAACCTGATTCCATGGGGTTTTTATATGCCGCAAAGGAATCCGCCGCAGGCGGAGGGTTCCTTTGCAACGCTCTTTTTTTACTGTATACGGAACTGGCTGAGAAGATGATTTAAGGTTTTAGCCTGGTCGGACAGTTCCGTTGAGATAGCAGCGCTTTCTTCGGCAGCGTCAGAATTAGTCTGTACAACTCTGGAAACTTCTTTGATCCTGTTTTCCATGGAAGACATCATTTCTGCCTGCTGGACGCTGGCAAGGGAAATATCATCCATCAGAGTCTTGATAGACTGGATACATTCGCTGATAATCTGCATTGCGGAAATGGCCACATTTGTGGATTCCGTACCTGTTTTTACATCGTGAATGGACTGGCCGATCAGAGTGTTGGTATCTCTTGCAGCTTCGGCAGATTTGGATGCAAGGCTTCTGACTTCACCGGACACCACGGAAAATCCTTTTCCGGCAGTACCTGCACGGGCAGCTTCCACAGAAGCGTTCAGTGCAAGAATATTGGTCTGGAGAGCAATATCTTCAATGGTTTTTATGATGGTGCCGATCTGAGTTGAGGACTGGTCAATATTTTTGGTGGCCTCAATAAGCTGCTCCATCTTTGTATCTGCTTCGGCAGCATATCCTGTAGCCCTGTCTACCAGATCACTGGCATTTTCACAGCGGGCAGTGCTGCTTTGAATCTGTGCGGTAATATCTGTGACGTTTGATACAAGGCCGTCAATGGAAAGTTTCTGTTCCATACTGCCCTGAGACAGGGCCTGAGCGCCTGCGGACACCTGATTTGCACCGTTGTCTACCTTTTTTGCAATATTGGTAATATCGCGCATAACATTGGTAAGATGGGTGCGGATACTTTTCAGGCTTTCGGCCAGGACCCTGAAGTCACCGATATAGTAAGACTCGTTCAGAGAGACGTCCACAGCAATGTTTCCATCTGCCATTTCACCCAGAATCCGGCCTATATCGTCTATGGTTTTGCGCAGACAGTCACAGAGCTGATGTATGGTCTGGGCAATCAGTCCGATTTCGTCGGTTCTGCCGAAGAAAGGTTCCAGTTCCTGGTCGGCGGTAAGTTCCAGGCAGCCAAGGCGCCGGATGGCATGTTCCATTACCATAAGTTCCCGGCCCTCCCGGTACAGAATCAGCAGTGTGACAAGTATAACAACTGCCGCCACAACACCGCACAGGATACCCACAGTTGTGCGTACATCAGATACTTCACCGTAGACTTCCGATGCATTGTTCCGGACCATGAAAACCCAGTTCCGGTCTTTCAGATATTTGTAGACAACCAGCTGGCTGACGCCTTTTTCATCTTTATAAGAGTAGGTACCTGCCTGTGTGTCGCTGTTCTTTTCAATTCGCCGGAGAATTTCCTGATATCCTTTGTCAGTTGTTTCCGTGTTCAGAAGCGTTTCATCCGGATGATACAGATATGTGCCGGTGTCCACGTTTAAAAATGCATATTCACTGTGGGGCAGCCCTTCGATGTCCAGATTCAGCAGGGAATCCATCAGCCGGCTGGCGTAAACGCCGGCGCCCACATAGCCGATACAGTCCTGTTCATTAAAAAGAGGATAATACATGGAAAGAATCATGCTGCCGGTTCCCGGAGATTTCATGATGCCCAGGTTCGTGAGCTGAGGATCAGCCAGAATGGTATTCTGGAAGGTCTCCAGAGATTCGCCGGTTCGGGTGGTTATGCCGATGGCATCCTGAGAGGTATGAGTCAGGACATATGTGGATGGTGTTGCAATGTATAATCCTTCGAAAATCCCTTTGACAGAAGCAAAGTCTTCCGTGTACTTCTGTGCCTTCTGTAACAGTTCGGGATCTTCCGGATGTTCAAGAAGGCCTCGGACTTCACTGCTCAGAGCGAAAGCAGACATGTATTCTTCTGCGGAAGTTACATAGTCATTTATGATAGCAGCTCTTGATTCCACAGCGTCAGTCATCTGATTGGTAATGTTGCTTTTCACCATGGAGGCGACTCGGCCGGATACAATGAACCAGAGCAGAAGCATTCCTGAGAAAGTGATCATGGTAGTAATAATGCTGATACGTGTAGCGAGTTTTCGATTAGCCAGAAATTTCATAACATTCCCCCTGTAAAAAATAGATTAGCAATTATCAAATTTCTCCTGTATGCTCGGAGTGTATCGATTTTCCACCAATAATTTTATCATGACTGCCGCTGTTTTTCAAGAATCATATGGCCGAAAAGGCGGTTGAAAGTTCGTCTGTTTTTCCTGTAATAAGGCTGTATGCTGAACCGGAATTTCAATCTGAACAATATAATCTTCCATGCGGTCAATGACCGTTTCATTGATGCCTGTCTCATAGGAGTGGCCCAGAAGGGTCAGTCCTTTTTCACGGGCAAAATCCAGAATTTCCCCGTATTTTTCCGGAAGATGCTCCCAGTTTCCCCGAAAAAAAGCCCGGAGATACTTTCCGCCAGGACGGATGTGGAACCCTTCTTCCGGCAGAGGAAAGGGAAGCTCCACAAACAGGCTGGAATATTCCTCAAATTTCCCCTGATACAGATGCTCTGCAGGGAGCATGGATCCATAGGAAGCGTCATGAAGACGGCGGAGGTGGTATTTTTGCGTTTCGGCAGTAATCAGTTCCACTTCTTCTTCAAAGGAAACCTGTCTGCTGATGTCTACGGTAATCAGGGGACATGGTTCCTTTTCCACAAATGTGATTTCAGACAAATCCATCTGCAGCAGCGTTGCCATGTTCTGCCGGTGATTGGACATTGTGTTTCGAAGTTCCTGCAGATGGGAGATATGGCGGTCAAGTTCCGTGATTTTCTCATCCAGAAGATGTTTCAGGCTGCGGGCAGAACGGTTTTTCATAAAATCCTGAATTTCGCTTACGGACACATCCAGTTCCCGCAGCAGCAGAATGGTTTCCAGAACAGAACTCTGATGGTAGCTGTAATAGCGGTAACAATTATGAGGACTGACTGCTGCAGGAGAAAACAGGCCGATTTCGTCATACCACATCAGTGTTTTTTTGTTAATGCCATGCATGGCTGCAAACTGCCCGATAGTGAGCATTTTATTTTTTTCATATTTCATGTAAATTCTCCTTGACTGTACAGTTACTGTACGGTTTATGATACAACATATGGAAAACAATTACAAGAGAACAGGAGAAGAATCTATGGAAAATCAAAATGCGTATCAGAAACCGGTAACACTGAAGAACATTCTGAAGTTTGCCGTCCCCACCATTGTTATGACTTTGTTTATGTCCTTTTATACCATGGTGGACGGGTTGTTTGTGTCCAATCTCATCGGTACTGCCGCATTGTCGGCCATCAATCTTACCGCGCCGGTGATTCAGTTTGTCACTGCTGTTTCCACCATGCTGGCCACAGGAGGCAGTGCGGTGATTATGAAGAAGATGGGAGAGCAGAAAGGAGAAGAGGCAAAGGAGGATTTTACTTCGCTGATTCTGGTAAACGTGGCCGTTGGCCTGACAATGTGGGCTCTGGGTTATCTGGCTATGGGACATATATTCGGCGGCATGAATCTGTCGGCAGAAGTGGCGGAATACTGTACGGTATACCTGAAACATTATCTGATGTTTACCGTGCCCATTCTGCTGATGAACAATTTTACCCTTTACATGATTGCATGTGGGAAGGCAACGCTTTCACTGGTGTGCTCCGTGGCCGGGGGACTGCTGAACATGGCGCTGGATTTCTGCTTTATTGCAGTATTCCACATGGGAATCCGCGGAGCGGCCATTGCCACTGGCCTGGGATATTCTGTCACTGCAGTGGTGGGGCTTATGGTATTTAGCCGGAGAAAGAATCTGCTGCACTTTAAGAAGCCGGTATTCCGCTTCCAGGTGCTGAAAAATGCCGCTTCCAACGGCTGTTCGGAAATGGCCACCGCCATGGTTACGGGAATTGTTACTTTGATGTTTAACTGGACTATGTTAAAATATGTAGGGGAAGATGGGGTTGCATCCATTACCATTATTATGTATGTGCTGATGTTTGCAAGTTCCCTTTATACAGGCTACTCTTATGGGGTGGCTCCCATGATCAGCTTTTATTATGGAGAAAAAAACCGGGAAAAGCTGCGGAAACTGACTGTGCTCAGTCTGAAAATAATCGGCGTATTGTCCCTGACCACGGTGGCATTCTCTCTGGCAGTGACCAGGCCTCTGGTATCAATATTCGCCCGGCCGGATAATCCGGTGTATGACCTGGCAGTAACAGGAAACCGAATCTGTACAGCGGCCCTGCTTTTTATCGGATTTAATATTTTTGCCAGCGGAATGTTTACCGCGCTGTCCAATGGGGTGGTTTCTGCGGTTCTGGCATTTTCCCGCTCCTTTGTGTTTATGATGGCTGCCATGCTGGTGCTTCCGGCCCTTCTGGGTGTAAATGGCATCTGGCTGGCCACTCCGGCTGCGGAACTGATGGCCCTTGGGCTTTCTGCTTTCATGTTCTGGAGATACAGAGAAAGAAAAACCAATGAAAAAACTCGGAAAAGTTATGAAAAAAAGCGGCTATGATTATCTGACACTGGAGAATATTGGTTCTTTTTGCTGAACCCGGTGACAGTCCTGGCATTGCTGCTGTTGCTGGCGTGCATTGCAGTCTATACCATAATTGATATCAGTGGGGTTATTTTCCTGCTGGATCAGTCCTGCCAGGGGAGACAGGCCAGTCTGAGACAGACTTTGCAGCAGGGTATGTGATTCCAGGGAAATCATGTTGTAACCGGACGTCATATGTGCTAGAATAGAAAAATCACTGAAAAACGGAAACGGGAAAAACAGAGAAGATGACAGAAGGGAACAGGGATGAAACAGAATTTTTGGAAAAAATACACAGGGGATAAGGCGTTTTACCGGATGGTTCTGATGATTGTGGTGCCCATTATTATCCAGAATGGAATTACCAACTTTGTGAGTCTTCTGGATAATATTATGGTGGGGCAGGTAGGGACAGAGCAGATGAGCGGCGTTGCCATTGTAAACCAGTTTATGACGGTGTTCAATATCTGTATTTTCGGCGGTGTTTCCAGCGCCGGAATTTTTACCGCCCAGTATTATGGGCAGGGAAGCCAGGAAGGAGTACGCAATACCTTCCGGTTTAAGTTTATCATCTGTCTTCTGATGACGGTTTTTGCCATTGTGCTGTTTCTCACAGCCGGAGAAGAGCTGATTATGCTGTATCTTCATGAAGGCGCTCAGACCGGAGACATTGCCCGGACGCTGGAATACGGAAAAGAATATCTGGCGGTGATTATTTTCGGGATTGTGCCCTATGCCGTTTCCCAGACTTACGCCAGTACACTGCGTGAGACAGGGGAGACCGTGCTGCCTATGAAGGCCGGAATTATTGCGGTTCTGGTAAATCTTCTGGGAAATTTCCTGCTGATTTTCGGAAATTTCGGGTTTCCGGCCCTGGGGGCTGTGGGTGCGGCTCTCGCAACGGATATTGCCAGAGTGGTGGAATGTGTGATACTGACGTGCTGGACTTACGGCCACCGGCAGGAGCATCCCTTTATTGAAGGGGCATTTCGCAGTTTGCGCATACCGAAGGAGCTGACGGTCAATATTATCCGAAAAGGAATTCCCATTATGCTCAATGAAATTGCCTGGTCTACCGGGCAGGCGTTTCTGATGCAGTGCTATTCGGTACGGGGCCTGTCTGTGGTGGCTGGACTGAATATTTCCAGTACCGTATCCAACCTGTTTAATGTGGTCTTTCTCTCCATCGGAGGGGCCATTGCAATTATTGTGGGACAGCTTCTGGGAGCCGGAAAAATGGAAGAAGCCAGAGATACGGACCGGAAACTGCTGTTTTTTACAGTTTCCACCTGTCTGGTGTGCGGAAGTCTGCTGGCATTGATTTCACCTTTCTTCCCGCTGATTTACAATACCTCCGGGGAAGTGCAGAGTCTTGCCACAGGGTTTATCCTGATTGCCGCAGGATGTATGCCTCTGTATGCGTTTATGCACGGCTGCTATTTTACCCTGCGTTCCGGCGGAAAGACCTGGATTACCGTATTGTTCGACAGCGTGTATGTGTGGGCAGTGGATATTCCCCTTGCGTTTGTGCTGGCGAATTTTACCGGACTTCCCATTGTGGTGGTGTATCTGAGCTGCCAGCTGATAGAGACGCTGAAATGTATTCTGGGTTACATACTGGTGAAAAAAGGAATCTGGCTGCAGAATATTGTTGCTGCCTGAAATTGAGGGCAGATTACAGAAAGAGGAATCTATTATGATTTACACAGGATTTGAACTGGCGTACCTGTTCTTTTTCTACAGCTTTCTGGGCTGGTGCCTGGAAGTGGTCTATGCGGCTGTGGGCAGGAAAGAATTTGTAAACAGAGGATTTCTGAACGGAATGCTGTGCCCGGTGTATGGCTTCTCCATGGTATTTATGCTGGTGTTTATGGATTCTCTGAGAGAAGAGTGGTTTTATCTGTTTCTGGGCTGCATGATTGTGGGAACTGTCACGGAGCTGCTGACGGGGCTGCTGCTGGAAAAAGTATTTCATCTGCGGCTCTGGGATTATTCCGGACGCAGGTTTCAGGCCGGCGGATATATCTGCCTTGCGGCAGCAGCACTCTGGGGCGGTCTGGGTATATTTGTGATAAAATTTCTCAATCCCCTGCTGATGGGACTGCTGAAAACCATACCATATCTGCCGGGAATCCTGGTACTGTCATGTCTCTGGCTGATTCTGGCGGTGGATATCAGTATGACCGTTGGGGCGCTGCTTAAGATAAAAAGCCAGAATCATGCCATGTCAGAGATTGCAGAAGGGCTGAATCAGGCTTCCCGTTCTCTGCAGGCTGCAATTGTAAGACTGGTGGACAGGCGTATGAACCGGGCCTTTCCCGGAATGGAACAGAAAAAGGCGGAGACTGAGGAGGAAAAGCAGGAAGTAATACGTCAGAAGACCATATTTGCCTATGGCTGCAGTTTTTATAAGGTGGTGTGGATTTTTTTCCTGGGGGCTTTTCTGGGCGCGCTGGTGGAAATGGTTTTCTGCCGGTTTACCATGGGCTGGTGGATGAGCAGAAGCAGCCTTGTTTACGGAACGTTCAGCCTGGTTTGGGGGATTGGCGTTGCCGGAGCTACCATTGTGCTGTATCGTTACCGAAATCAGGAGGACAGCCATATTTTTCTGGCGGGGACTCTGCTGGGCGGCGCTTATGAATATATCTGCAGCGTGTTTACCGAACTGGCTTTTGGAACGGTATTCTGGGACTACAGCGATATTCCCTTTAATCTGGGCGGCAGAATCAATCTTCTGTACTGCTTTTTCTGGGGAATTGCGGCATGGGTATGGATGAAACGCCTGTATCCTGTGATATCACGCTGTATTGAAAAGATTCCGCAAAAAGCCGGAAAGGTGCTGACCTGGGTGTTTCTGTTGTTTATGGCCTGGGATGTGGGCATTTCCGCACTGGCGCTGGCTCGCCATGGAGAACGGGCGCAGGGGATTCCTCCGGCCGGTGAACTGGCTGTGTGGCTGGACCGGGAATTTCCCGATGAGCGGATGAATCAGATATATCCCAGCGCGAAAACAACGGATGAGCTGGGACAGTAGCAGACAGAAGTCTGTTTCACAGAAAAACGAAGGATGAATGGAGACGGAATATGGAAGCAAAAGAGTATTTCAGTAAGAAAAAAAGAGTGGTTGTGAAAATTGGTTCGGCCTCTCTGCACCATGAGGCTACGGGCAGGCTGAATCTGGGGAAGGTGGAGCGCCTGGTGCGGGAACTCTGCGATATCCGCAACTGCGGGATGGATGTGTGTCTGGTGAGCTCCGGGGCCATTGCAGTGGGGCGCACTGCCATAGGCCTTGCAGAGAGGCCGGACAATATTTCCACCAAGCAGGCCTGTGCGGCGGTGGGGCAGGCCAGACTTATGATGACCTACCAGAAATTATTTTCTGAATATCATCAGACTGCAGGGCAGATACTTATGACAAAAGGCACCATGCAGGACAATGTTTCCCGGAAAAATGCCCAGAATACCTTTGAAGAACTGTTTCGTCTCGGTATTATCCCTGTGGTCAATGAAAACGACACGATTTCCACCTATGAAATGCAGTTTGGCGATAATGATACCCTGTCTGCACTGGTAGCTTCTCTGGTGGGAGCGGATTTACTGATTCTGCTGTCTGATATTGACGGACTGTTTACCGATGATCCTCATAAAAATCCTTCTGCAGAGCTGATTTCCGTAGTGGACCGGCTGGATGAGAATATCATTTCCATGGCAAAAGGAACCACAGGGAGCGATGTGGGCACCGGAGGCATGGAGACAAAACTGACTGCGGCAAAGATTGCCACATGTTCCGGAGCAGATATGATTATTGCCAATGGAGCGGATGTAGGCGTACTTCATCGGATTTTTGAGGGGGATTTTGTGGGTACCCTGTTCCGGGAACATCGGGACGAAGATTTTTATATAGCGGATTTTATTGAAAAGAGTCTGGAGTAGTGTGAGAATCATGGGACCGGGAAACGGAATCAGGTTATGGTGATTCCAGATTTCACGTCAGAAAGGAGAATACCATGGAACAGAACAAAATAGACCGGATCAATGTGCTGGCCCAAAAATCAAAGGCGGAGGGCCTGACAGAGGCGGAAAAGAAAGAGCAGGATCTGCTGCGGAAAGAATATATTGCAAATATCAGGCGGAACCTGCGTGCCCAGCTGGACAGCATTGACGTGGTAAATCCGGATGGAACCACAGAAAATCTGGGTGAGAAATATGGAAACAAAGAAGCAAATTAGAAGCAGGCTCCGGCAGTGCCGGGAGAGGCTGTCTTTGGAGCAGATGGGGAGTCTGTCAGCAGAAATCTGCCGGAAACTGGAGGAACAGCCATGGTTTTTCCAGGCGGAAACCATCTGCTTTTATTATCCCCTGGGAACTGAGACGAACCTGCTGCCCCTGGCAGAAAAAGCGCTGGCTCTGGGAAAAACAGCCGCATTTCCCAGGGTGGAAGGAAAAGAAATGGAATTTTACAAAGCTGCCTCACTGGAAGAGTTTCAGGAAGGCAGCTTTCATGTAATGGAACCGGTGAGCGAAATCCCTGCAGCAGAGCCGGGGAGGACAGTGCTGGTGCCGGGTCTGGGATTTGACCGCAGGGGAAACCGCATGGGGTACGGGGGAGGATATTATGACCGTTATTTTGCCAGATATCCGGAATGCTTTAAAATCGGAATTGCATATGAGGTTCAGCTTGTGGAAGGGCTGGAACCGGAACCCCATGACATATCCATGGATGCAGTAGTGACGGAGCGGGGCGTTTATTTTTGCAGGCAGTGAAAAAACGGGGATTTTTACTGCAGATATCCGTCTTTTACAATATCTTTCACAGTTTCTGTGGGAATTTCAAAAGTAACCACGCCCATATAACCGGGGGCTACCTGATATTCGTCAAAGACAATCATCAGTTTTCCGGATTCACTGATATAAAAGCTGGCAGTATCGGATAATTCTGTGAAGTTCCATTCCGGCACATCACTGTCCACCCAGTAGGTTTTTGTTTCGTCCTGAGCCATCTGGTCTTTCATCTGCTGTCTGATATTTTCAGTGATGGGAGTTTTATAATCGGCACCGTCCTGAAACAGATCTTTCAGGGTAATCATGTTACCGGTCTGTTTGTCAATATGATAGATTTTTTCCATCTGAGCGGCGCCTGCCATGGTAATGGTCTGGTGGAACCGCAGAGAGAAGAGCCTGTCATTGTCAGTTGCCACTTCATAGTCCAGATTTACAGCCTGAGTGCCTTCCCCGCCGGCGGCTTTCAGGTCTGCTTCATAAGCGGCAATAATTTCGTCGGTATAAGCCTGAATATTGTCATTCAGTTCCTGTGTGGCGTCTTCCAGTATTTCTCCGTCTTTGTTTTCCACCTGGACTTCCGGCACTTTGATATTGGCTTCCATCCGGTTTTCCTGATGCTCATATTCCCGGAATGTAACGATTTTCACAATGGATCCAAGGATTGGAATCTGTTCCATGGCGTGGGCAATGGTGGGACCGGAATTGGCCAGTACAACCAGAATAAGGGCTGCTGCAGCAATTCCTGTGGCTGCTCTGGCAAAAGGAAACCGGAAAATGGAGGATTTCTTCCGGCAGGTATCCGTCTGTTCTGGCAGATTGTCTGCGGCATCTTTTTTGGCCTGTGCAATGGCGGCTTCCACCTGATTCTTTAACGTGTCCGGAACTTTAATGTTCTGATAATCCTGTCTGATCTGGTCTAAATTATGATTCATGGCAGAGTTCTCCTTCCGTGAGTTTGATTTTCATTTTTTTCAGGCTGCGGTATAACATGCTTTTGACGGTATTTACGTTTTCTTCCAGCACGTCGGCGATTTCCTGGAGTTTTCGGTCCTCAAAATAGCGCAGAACCACCACTGCCCGTTCCTTTTCGTTCAGTACATCCAGGGCGTCGATGGTGTCGAAGTCGGGATATATGTCTTCTTTTCCCTGTTCCTGCGGAAATTCAGAAAAGGTTTCCCGCTGTCTTTCCCGGAGGACTTCCAGGGAAGTATTGATGACGATGCGCCAGAGCCAGGTCCGGATATAAGATTCATTCCGAACGGAAGAGGCATTCCGTATGGCTTTGTAAGCGCTTTCCTGCACAATATCCATGGCGTCGGATTCGTTTTTTACATAAGTGAAAGCCAGGCGGTACAGGGAATTGTAAGAGGTCAGCAGCTCCTGTTCTACCAGCTGCTGCATCTTTGGTGTATTCATGTTGTATTCTCCTTTCCGGTTGTTATAGATTAGACGGGGCGGGGCCATGGAAAGTTTCATAACAGTCCCGATTATTTTTCTGATGCAGAATTTCAGAAAGTATAAAAATTTCTTCTGTCAGGAATGACAAAAGGAGCGGAACTTGTTATACTGTTATGGTAAATGGAAAATTTATCTGTTCTTTTCAGCAGAATAACAGAGAAAGGCCTGAAGTGAAAGGAAATATTCCGGAGGACGAAAGGGAAAAAGGAAATTATTTCAGCAGGCGGAGTAATAAGGCAGTGAAAAAGGTGACAGAACGGAGGAATAATATGAATCTTACACTGGAACAGGTTGGAAAAAATGCAAAAAAGGCGGAGGCAGTGCTGCGCACACTGTCTGCCGGCCGGAAAAATAAAGCTCTGACCACAGGGGCAGATTATCTGATGGCAAATATGAAAATACTTCTGGAGGCCAACCATGCAGATGTGGAGCGGGCCAGAGAAAACGGAATGGCCCCTGGCCTTGTGGACCGCCTGCTTCTGACAGAGGCCAGGATTGCCCAGATGGCAGAAGGACTGCGGCAGATTGCAGGCCTGGAGGACCCTGTGGGAGAAGTTCTGTCCATGAAACAGCGCCCTAACGGGCTGCTGATTGGCCAGAAGCGGGTGCCTCTGGGGGTAATCGGCATTATTTATGAATCCAGGCCCAATGTGACAGCAGATGCGTTCGGCCTGTGCTTTAAGGCGGGAAATGTGGTAATTCTCCGGGGCGGGAAAGATGCGCTGCATTCCAACAATGCAATTACCATGACGTTGCAGGAGGCTCTGACAAAATGCGAGCTTCCCTCAGATGCCATTCAGCTTATTACAGATACCTGCCACGAAACAGCGGCAGAGTTTATGAAACTGAACCGGTATGTAGATGTACTGATTCCCCGGGGCGGGGCCGGACTGATTCGGACCGTGGTGGAGCAGGCAACGGTACCTGTTATTGAAACCGGAACCGGCAACTGCCATATTTATGTGGATGAATTTGCTGATATTGCCATGGCGGTGGATATTATTTATAATGCAAAAACCCAGAGAATCGGTGTATGCAACGCCTGCGAATCTCTGGTGGTACATGAGAAGATAAAGGATGTCTTGCTCCCTGAACTGGTGAAGCGGCTGGAAGAAAAGCAGGTGGAACTGCGGGGGGATGAAGAGAGCCGGAAAACCTGCAGCAGTATCCTGCCTGCAAAGGAGGAAGACTGGGGTATGGAATATCTGGATTATATTCTTTCTGTAAAAACCGTATCTTCCATAGATGAGGCCATTGCCCATATCAATCAGTACAATACCGGACATTCTGAAGCTATCATTACCAGAGACTATGATCATTCCCGGAAATTTCTGGAAGAGGTGGACGCGGCGGCAGTGTATGTCAACGCCTCCACACGGTTTACAGACGGTTTTGAATTTGGCTTTGGGGGCGAAATCGGTATCAGCACCCAGAAGCTCCATGCAAGAGGGCCCATGGGCCTGAAAGAACTGACAGGTACGAAATATATTATTTATGGAAACGGTCAGATAAGGCCGTAAAAGCAAACAGGAAACAGAGGTACTGCAATCCGGTATCTGTGTTCCATTAACGTAAAGGAAGAAAAAATGAAAGTGACATTTGAACTGATATCAGAACCTCAGATTAACCGGGAACTGTTCCGGCATTTTAACCGTTATCAGGAAGTGAAACGCTGCTGGCGGAAAGAAGAGGACGGCTGGAAACTGAAAGAGATTGCCTTTGTGGAACAGTGGAACGAAGAGGAATATGAATTTCTGGTGAAATGCCTGAAGAATACCGCCAACACAGGCGGATTTGTAATTGGATGTTTTGGGGACGGAAAACTGACGGGATTTGCTTCGGTGGAGCATGAGCGGTTTGGCGCCCGGGAACAGTATGTACAGCTTTCCTGCATTCACATTTCCTGTGAGGCCAGAGGCAGGGGGTATGGAAAAAAACTGTTTCAGTATGCAGCTCAGGCAGGAAAGAAGCTGGGTGCGGAAAAACTGTACATATCGGCCCATTCATCAGAGGAAACCCAGGCATTTTACCATGCCCTGGGCTGTGTGGAGGCAAAAGAGTATAATCAGAAGCTGTTTGAAGCGGAGCCCTGTGACTGCCAGCTGGAGTATGGGCTGTAACGGTTATTCCGTTTTTTATAATGCTTTTCCGGTCAGTACCTCCTGGTAGTCCCGGTAATTTTCGGCCAGAAGTGCCGGAGTGTCCAGCCCGTACGGACAGTGGGCGCTGCACTGGTTGCAGTGAATACAGTCTTCGATTTTTTTCATTTTTTCCTGAACTTCCGGAATAAGCTGCAGTTGGGCGGGAGAACGTCTGAGCAGCAGGGACATTCTGGCACAGTTGTTGATTTCAATTCCGGCAGGGCAGGTGGGGACACAGTAGCCACAGCCCCGGCAGAAGTTTCCGGCAAGCTGTTCCCAGTCCCTGGCCATCAGTTCGGAGAGCTCCGGTGTGAGCACAGGAGGCTGGTCCATATAACGGATAAATTCATCCAGCTCAGATTCCCGCTGGATACCCCAGATGGGAAGTACATTATCGTATTGGGCCTGAAAGGCGTAAGCGGCGGCGGAGTTGGTAATCAGGCCTCCGGACAGTGCTTTCATGGAAATAAATCCGATGTTTTCCTTCCGGCAGCGGCTTACGATTTCCTTTTCTTTCTCGGTGGAAAGATAGGAGAAAGGAAACTGCAGTGTTTCGTACAGGCCGCTGTCAATGGCTTCATGGGCAACTTTCAGACGGTGGTTGCTGATACCGATGTGGCGGATTTTCCCCTGATTTCTGGCTTCTTCCATGGCTTCGTACAGTCCGGAACCGTCTCCTGGTTTCGGACAGAAAGAAGGGTTGTGAAACTGATAAATATCAATGTAATCTGTTTTCAGCAGTGTCAGGCTGGTGTGCAGATCTTTCCGGAATTCTTCTGCATTCTGCGCCCCGGTCTTAGTGGCAATATAAATACTGCTCCGGACGGAAGAAAGGGCTTTTCCGATTTTGGCCTCACTGTCCGTATAGAACCGGGCGGTATCAAAAAATCGAATACCTGCATCGTATGCCTTTTTCAGCAGCTTTCCGGATTCTTCCATGGAAATGCGCTGAATGGGAAGGGCGCCGAATCCGTTTTTGTTTACGGTAATTCCTGTTTTTCCAAGAGTAACAGTCGTATTCATAGTCATCTCACCTTTCTGAATGTCTGTTCAAAATCCCTGTCCTGATTTCAGGATGAAATCTGACACTTTTCCAGTATTCTATCACGAGAGTTTCAGAAATACAAGACGCAGGAAAAATAACAGGCGTGGAGCGGATATCCGGGTGGACGGAATTTTCATAATGCCGCCTGTTAAAGCAAAATAATCAGAGACGCATATATTAATAGAAAAAGAGAAGCATATGGACAGAGTAAGAAAGATTATCAATGCCGGGCAGGCCTGGGAAAAAGGCTATTACGGAGAAGAAGTCGGCGTTGCAGTTCTGGACACCGGAATTTATCCCCATCCGGATTTTGAACACAGAATCGTCTGTTTTCGGGATTACGTCAGAGGAAGGAACTCTCTTTATGATGATAATGGTCATGGCACCCACATAGCCGGGATTATCGGCGGCGATGGTGGGATTTCCAATGGAAAATATATGGGGCTTGCACCCCGCTGTCACTTTATTATTCTGAAAATACTGGATTACAGGGGAAATGGAAATACGGAGCATGTGGTGCGGGCCATTGACTGGCTGGTGGAGAACAGAAGGACTTACCGCATCCGGATTGTGAATATTTCCATTGGCATGGTACTTCATGCGGAGAGCAGGGAGCGGATTCGTCTTCTGCAGGCAGTGGAATATGCCTGGGATAACGATCTGGTGGTAGTGGCCGCTGCCGGAAATAACGGTCCCGGCGAAAACAGCATTACCGTGCCGGGTATCTGCCGGAAAATTATTACAGCGGGCTGTTTTGATGATACCAGGGAGCAGATAGGAAAATCTCCTTTAAAGCCTGACTATTCCGGCCAGGGCCCCACGGACCATTGTGTGGTGAAACCGGAACTGGTGCTTCCGGGTACAAATGTCACAAGCTGCGGGGTTTATCCTGCCATGTATACCCAAAAGAGCGGCACTTCCATGGCGGCGCCCATGGTAAGCGGAAGTATCGCGCTGCTTCTTGGCAAATATCCCCATTTTTCTCCCGCAGATGTGAAGCTGCGCCTGTACCAGCGGACCGTGGACCTGGGCCTGCCTCTGTCGAAACAGGGCTGGGGAATGGTAGACATTGGGAAATTATTGTGTTAAAATGTCACCAGTGTATCATGGCGGGAAAGGCGTTTTTTACAGACTTTCCGGAAGGGGCCGTGACGAGAGGTGATTGAATGAAGAAAGTTAAGAAATTTTTGCTGGGGAGAGCAACCATAGTAGCCATAGCCATTTTACTTCAGCTGTGCTGGCTGCTGTCATTTCTGTATGGTTTCCGGATGCGTTATACCTTTTTAAATACAATTCTGGATATTGGCGCCGTGTTTGTGGTGCTGGTCATTGTAAATAAAAGAAGTAATCTGTCCTATAAAATTGCCTGGACAGTTGTAATTCTGGCGGTACCCATCGTAGGTCTGCTGGTCTATTTTATTTTTGGGCGGTCAGAGCTGACCAGGCCCACCAGAAAGCGTATGGAAGCCGTTAATTTTGAAATTGAACAGAGTCTGCCGAAGCATCAGGATTTGCTGGAAGAACTGAAAGAACAGGATTTGTCTGTTTACCGGCAGTCAAAATATGTCAGTGAATGGGCAGGGTATCCTGTTTATAAAAATACGGAGACAAAATATTATTCCTCCGGTGAGGAAATGTTTCCGGATATGCTGAAAGCCCTGGAGGAGGCAAAGCATTTTATTTTCATGGAATACTTCATTGTGGAAGAGGGCTATATGTTCGGAAAAATTCTGGATATTTTAAAGGAGAAGGCAGCTCAGGGACTGGATGTACGTTTTATTTATGATGATTTCGGGTGTGTGACCACCCTTCCGGAAAAATACTATCAGCAGATGCAGGAATGGGGCATAAAGTGCGTCCGGTTTAATCCGCTGTATCCCATAATGTCTGTGGTTATGAACAACCGGGACCATCGGAAAATTCTGGTGGCGGACGGTAAGGTGGGCTTTACAGGAGGCATCAATCTGGCAGATGAATATGTGAATAAAGTAAAAAGATTTGGTTACTGGAAAGATACGGGGCTTCGTCTGGAGGGGGAAGGAGTCTGGAGCTTTACGGTGATGTTCCTGGAAATGTGGGATTATATTACCAGGAGCCGGGAACAGAACCTGGAACAGTTCCGGCCCTCCAGTTATCAGACCAGGCCCTGGAAAACAGACGGATATGTGCAGCCCTACACGGACAGTCCCCTGGACCATGAAAATGTGGGGGAAAATATTTATATGAATATTATTAACCGGGCCAGAAAATATGTCTATATTTTTACGCCTTATCTGATTCCCGATGACGAAATATTAAAGGCTCTGCAAAATACGGCAAAAAGCGGCGTGGATGTCAGGATTCTGATGCCTGGAATCCCCGATAAACAGATTGTATACTGGATCAGCCAGTCCTATTATGAGCCTCTTCTGGAATGCGGTGTAAGGATTTATCAGTTTAATCCGGGATTTCTCCATGCAAAATGTTTTGTGTGTGACGATGAAGTGGCTGTTGTGGGAAGCGTAAATCTGGATTACCGCAGCCTGTACCTGCATTTTGAGTGCGGCGTCTGGATGTATCGGACCAGGGCAGTCATACAGGTAAAAGAGGATATACAAAGAACCATGGAACAATCAGAAGAAATCAATCTGGAGTTCTGCCGGAAACGCCCGGCAGCCATCCGGACGTTACAGGGTGTGATGCGTCTGTTTGCCCCGCTGCTGTAAAGCAGCGGGGAACGGACCATGTGGCAGATGGCGGCTAACAGAACAGGAACTGTTCCAGTGTTTTCAGAAAATAGTCTTTGAACAGCGCTTTTTTTACTCCTTTCTGAAACAGGATATTGACAGAGCCGATTTCCTTTTTATTCAGTTTGTAGACAACTCTTCCGGCAGTCTGGCCCTTTTTGACGGGAGCATCTGCAGCTTCCGGAAGAACCAGTTCTTTGGTTATGGCGGATAAATCCGAGCCGGTTACATCCAACCAGGAAAAGCCGGATTCATAGACCAGAGGAACCTGATCTTCCACGCCGCCCTGAACGGCCAGGCCGGGCAGTTTATCCTGATTTTCGTCTCTGTATACCTGACATTTCCCAAATCCGTAATTCAACAGGGTGGTGGCGTCCTGAAAACGGACTTTGTGGTCCGGAGCCGCCATAATGACTGCGATCAGCTTCATGCCGTCTTTTTCCGCGGTGGCGGAAACGCAGTATTTTGCCTGGGAAGTGGAACCGGTTTTTAATCCGGTGGCATAGGGATACTGGCGAATGAGTTTGTTGGTATTGGTAAGGCCGAATTCTGAGGAACCTCTCCGGGTGACGTGGGTGATGTTTTCCATCCAGATGGTACAGTAATTATGTATTTGCGGGTAGCGGGTAATCAGTTCCCGCGACATCAGCGCCACATCGTAGGCGGTGGTCATGTGCCCTTCCACATCCAGGCCGCAGCAGTTTACGAAGGTGGTATTTTTCATGCCGAGATCTTTTGCACGCTGGTTCATTCTGGAGACAAATTCCTGTTCACTTCCCCAGATGTGCTCTGCCATGGCCACACAGGCGTCATTGGCGCTGGCCACCGAAATACATTTTAACATGGTTTCCACGGTCTGGGTTTCTCCAGATTCCAGAAAAACCTGTGAACCGCCCATGCTGGCTGCATATTCGGATACGGTTACGGTATCTTCCAGTGATATTTTTCCTTCCTCCAGAGCGTCAAAAATCAGAATCATGGTCATGATTTTTGTAATGCTGGCCGGATGAAGAGAAGTATGAGCCTCTTTTTCATAAATGACCTGGCCGGTAGAGGCTTCCATCAGTACCAGGGAAGGAGCAGAAACGGTGACTTCCTCTGCAGGCGGCTGTTCCGGGGTTACTTCTGAAGTGGGAAGCAGGGAGGATATCAGCAAACACGCAGACAGGAAAAAAGACAATATACAATGCATATCAGAACCTCCAAATGTTATATAATAGTTTAAGCGGAAGGCCTGTATGTTATTCCAGGAAAGGTGAAATAAATGAAGGTTTTATTTTTGGCAGCCGCGGCTGTTTTGTGTTGTATTCTGTGGCAGAGATGGGAACTCACCAGATTTTGGGTGACGGAATATCAGATTTCCTCATCCAAAATCAGGGAGCAGGCGCTGGGACTTGTAATTGCGGATCTGCATGGATTTACCTATGGAAAAGAAAATAAGAGACTGCTTGAAGAAATGAGGAGATTAAATCCTGATATAATTTTTATTCCGGGAGATATGCTGGTATCGAAATACAGCGAGACCTATGAAACTGCACTGAAAACCCTGAAGGAGTTTGTAAAGATAGCTCCCGTATATTACAGTTACGGAAACCATGAGAGCCGTCTGCGGGACCCGGAAAGAATCAATCATCCCCTGTTTCAGAAATATATGTCTCAGGTGAAGGAAGCGGGGATTACTGTAATGGAAACCGGAAGCAGGGAAATTTTCATGGGTGGAAACAGAGTACAGCTGTCCGCCCTGGAACTGGAACTGGATTATTATGAGAAGGGGCGGATTGTCCCGCTGGAACCGAATTATCTGAAAGAACGCCTGCCAGACCGGAGGGAAGATTTGTTCCGGATTCTGCTTGCCCATAATCCGGCTTATGCAGAGGAATATATCCGATGGGGGGCAGATGTGACCTTTTGCGGCCATAACCACGGGGGGCTGGTTCGGATTCCAGGGATTGGGAGCGTGATTTCTCCCCAGCTCACCTGGTTTCCGAAGTATGATGCGGGACGTTTTCAGGTGGGGGACAGGAGTGTGATTGTAAGCCGGGGGCTGGGGACACATACTTTTCACGTCCGGATTTTCAACCGGGCGGAACTGCTGGCGGTAAAATTTTTGCCGGAAAACGGGAAGAGATGACAAAAATTCCCTTGAAAAAAGCAGCAGATACAGGTAGAATATGTGATAGCGCTGTTTTGAGAAAGGGATTGTATGGATTTGACGGTAAAGCTGCAGGTATTTGAAGGTCCTCTGGATCTGCTTTTACATCTGCTGGAAAAAAACAAAGTAAATATTTATGATATTCCCATTGTGGAAATTACCAGCCAGTATATGGAATATATCAGTGAAATGCAGCGGCAGGATCTGAATGTTGTCAGTGAATTTCTGGTGATGGCTGCCACGCTTCTTGATATTAAATCCCGAATGCTGCTTCCCAGGGAGGAAACAGAGGAAGAAGAGGAGGACCCAAGGGCGGAGCTGGTGCAGAAGCTGCTGGAATATAAAATGTACAGGTGTATGGCTTACGAATTAAAGGACAGGCAGATCGACGCGGAAAAAGTGCTGTTTAAGATGCCTACCATTCCGGAGGAAGTCAGACAGTATGAGGAGCCGGTGGACTTACAGGAACTGCTGACGGATGTGACTTTAAAGAGACTCAACGGGATTTTCAGGTCCGTGATGCGCAGACAGGAGGACAGAGTTGACCCCATCCGTTCCCGATTTGGGAAGATTGAGCGGGAAGAAGTGTCTCTGGAGGAACGTATGGGGTATCTGGAACAGTATATACTGCATCACAGGCGGTTCAGCTTTCGGGGACTGCTGGAAACCCAGAGCAGTAAAATGGAAATTATCGTCACATTTTTGTCTGTTCTGGAGTTGATGAAAACAGGAAAGATACATATTTCTCAGGAACATATTTTTGATGATATTATTATTTATGCAAACAGCGAGGAGAGCCAGGTGCCGGCATAAGGAGTCAGGTCAGTATGAATTTGGAGAAACAGGAAGCAATTATTGAAGGGATTTTATTCGCCATGGGTGAATCGGTGGAACTGTCCAGACTGGCGGAAGTTCTGGAGGTCAGCCAGGAAGAAATCCAGGATATTTTACATGGAATGATGAAGCGGTATGAAATGGAAAATCGCGGAATTGAGATTATGGAAATTGAAAATGCTGTCCAGATGTGTACCAAAAAAGAGATGTACGAATATCTGATAAAAATTGCCGGACAGCCCAGACGCCATGTGCTGACGGATGTGCTTTTGGAAACGCTTTCCATTATTGCCTACAAGCAGCCCATTACCAGGCTGGAAATAGAAAAGATACGCGGAGTGAGCTGTGCCCATGCAGTCAATAAACTGGTGGAATATAATCTGGTCTGCGAACTGGGCAGGCTGGATGCGCCGGGAAGGCCTCTGCTGTTTGGCACCACAGAGGAATTTTTAAGGAGCTTCGGAGTTCAGTCTATTGAAGAACTTCCGGTGTTGGACCAGGATCAGCTGGAGGAGTTTAAACAGCAGGCGGAAGAAGAAATGAATCTGAAGCTGAATGTTTAAAATTCTCAGGAAGGAACGGTTAATCTGCCGTAAAATATTTTTTTGTGCCGGATATATTCCAACATCCGGTAAAGGGTGCGGTCTTCTCTGGCGACTGAGAGAAGACCGCATTTTTTTCTTCTATAGGAAATTCCTCTGGATTTCCTATAGAAGAAAAAAACAATGCTGCGCAGCAAAATTTAATATCCGAGAGGCTCTCCGATTAAAATGATCTTAATCCGTTTTTCCGGAGCACTTTTTCTGGTAATGACGGTATGGGAGCAGATACAGTCCGGACTTAAACAGTCGGAACAGAGTCCGGTAGCGGCGCAGGGAGTGTTCCGGCTCAGCCGGTTGGCATTGAGGGGAGAAGCCACGTTTTTCACACGGGAAACTGCCTCTTCCAGGGAGGGGCTTACTTTATTCATGCCAGCAAGAATAATCACATGTTCCGGTCCGTAAATCAGGGCGCCCACCCGGTTTCCGGTGCCGTCGATATTTACCAGTTCTCCCTCCACCGTGATGGCATTGCTGCTCATAAAATAATAGTCGGCATTCAGGGATTTGTGGTAAATTTCCTTTACTTCTTCCGGGGATCCGGCTTTGCTTCGATCCAGCAGTGTAATATCGCTGCGCTGTTTTAAAATATCAGCCATGCCGGATTCTGCCAGAGTCATGGAGCCTCCAAAGGAAACTGTGCTGTCAGAGGGCACCAGCTCAGAAGCCAGCTTTACTGCCTCTTGGGCAGTTTTGCAGTAGTGGCACTCAAAATGACGTTTTTCCAGATTTTTCATGGTGGTTTTTGCAAGATTTTCGTAATAGGTTTCAGAAGGGGTCATGAGTTTCTCCTTTCGATGATAAATTTGTTATATTTTACACAGGCGCTGTTATGTAAAGACAGATTCTGTTCTTCTTCATTATAAAATATCGGATTCCGGTCGTCAATTTTATTGTGGAAATTATCTTGAGAATACGGAGGCAAAAGAATATAATAAGGAAAAAATGGAAGGTATCAGGGCTGGCAGTACGTCTGGCCTGAGCCGGAAACAGGAGGCAGGTATGGATAAGGCAGAAAATTATTTTTTCTTTTGACGGGAAACAGAAGCGGGAACATGGGTGCTGTAAAAGGAAGGCTCTCTGAAAAGATTTGAAAAAAATACCAGTTGTGTTATAATATGCCCTGTAGGCGGAAAACTGCATGGTATAACAGGTGTTTTGTGACTGTGCAGAAAGAGCCGCAGTGAAATTTTTATGAGAAAGGGGATTTTAATGGAACGAAAATTAAAAAAGCTGGCATCTTATTACAGGCCCTACCTGTCTCTGTTTCTTGCAGATATGTTTTTTGCAATTCTGGGTGCAGGGGTGACATTAGTAATTCCTTTGATTGTACGTTATATTACAAATCATGTGATTACCATGGAGGCAGGGGCGGCGCTGCATAAAATTGCAGGTATGGCAGTTCTGATGCTGGCGCTTGTGGCAGTGGAATGTTTCTGTAATTATTTTATATCCAATTACGGACATGTAATGGGAGCAAAGATTGAGTATGACATGCGGGCGGAGATTTTCGGACACTATCAGAAGCTGTCATTCTCTTTTTTCAACAATCAGAAAGTCGGACAGCTTATGTCCAGAATTACCAGTGATCTGTTTGATATCAGCGAACTTTTGCATCATGGGCCGGAGGATCTGGTGATTTCTGTCATTAAGATTGCGGGCTCCTTTATTATTTTACTGAATATTGATGTAAAGCTCACTGTGATAGCCTTTGCCTTTGTGCCGGTGATGCTGGTATATGCCATGTATTTTAATACCAAGATGAAACGGGCCTTTAAACGCAATCGGGTAAAAATTGCAGAGATCAACAGTCAGATTGAGGACAATCTCTCAGGTATCCGGGTGGTAAAATCTTTTGCAAACGAGGACGTGGAACTGGACAAATTCGAAGAGGGAAATCAGGGATTTCTGGCTGCCAAAAAGAACAGTTATCATTATATGGCCGGTTATCATTCCGGTCTTGGGGCTCTGACCACGCTGATAACCATTGTGGTGCTGGTGGCGGGGGCAGTGCTGATTACGAAAGGGCAGGTCAGCGTGACGGATCTGATTACGTTTCTTCTGTATATTAATACCTTTACCGAGCCGGTGAAAAAGCTGATTAACTTTACCGAGCAGTTCCAGAACGGTTATACCGGGTATGAGCGTTTTATGGAAATGATGGCTGTTGCACCCGATATTGCGGACAGGCCGGATGCTGTAGAACTGAAAAATGTCAGAGGAGATATTTCTTTTGACAATGTATCTTTCCATTATGAAGAAAATACGGAAACGGTGTTGAATCACATTAACCTGGACGTGGAGGCAGGAGCCTATATGGCTCTGGTGGGTTCTTCCGGTGCGGGAAAAAGTACCCTGTGCAGCCTGATTCCGCGGTTTTATGATGTAACGGGAGGCGCGGTGAAAATTGACGGGCAGGACATCCGGGATGTGACGTTAAAGAGCCTGCGCAGTCAGATCGGCATTGTGCAGCAGGATGTGTACCTGTTTGTGGGAACAGTAATGGACAATATCCGTTACGGCAATCATACCGCCACCGACGAGGACGTCATCCGCGCCGCGAAGACGGTCTGCGCCCATGACTTTATCATGGAACTGGAAAACGGCTACCAGACCGAGGTGAACGAACGCGGCAGCCGCCTCTCCGCAGGCCAGCGCCAGCTGATCTCTTTTGCCCGCGCCCTGCTGGCCGATCCGAAGATCCTCATACTGGATGAGGCTACCTCCAGCATCGACACGGAGACGGAGATTGCACTGCAGAAAGGCTTAAGTGAGCTTCTGAAAGGACGTACTTCCTTCATCATCGCCCATAGACTCTCCACCATCCGCAATGCCGACTGCATCATGTATGTGGATCGGGGGAATATTCTGGAGAAGGGCACCCATGAAGAACTCATGGCCCTTGGCGGGGAATATTACAGATTGTATATGTCGCAGTATTTGAATTGCGCGTAAAATTTATCGTCTTGCTGCGTTGCAGAGCCGCGGGGTATATGACCCTGGCGGCATGCGCCAAATGCTCGTGCAGGCATGGCACTTGGCGCATTGCCCGCGGGAGTCAATCTCACAAACGGGCGTTGCCTGTTTTCTCATAGGCGATCCGCGGCGTCCCGTCACTCACATGGATGATGCCGCATCGCCGAAAGCCGCACTGTGCAATCACATACTGCATGATATGATTATCTTCATGCGTATCGATCCGCAGATGCGGTATTCTTTTCTCACAGTAAGATA
>OFGR01000650.1_pt1 | contig 33552 bp, 26 predicted proteins | sample 1521811 | NCBI WGS metagenome assembly OFGR01 (sample SAMEA3504098, study PRJEB24116) | mouse gut metagenome | biome: mouse gut; feature: mouse-associated habitat; material: faeces | place: Denmark | collected 2011
GCAATCGGAAAACTGCCTGGTTTATTCTGCATTTTATTCCCGCGAGCAACGAGCCAAGCGGGCATGCACATTTGGCGACTGCCGCGAGGGTCAAATACCCCACTGCTCTACAGCGCTGCAAATTTGATGCCCTGTTGCTTGCAGCGGGGTCTTTGACTTAAGCAGCTGCCAAATTGCCTTTCTTATTTGCCACAAAACTACTATGCGTTGATGCAATAATTTGTTTTTATATGCTTACTCAACCCCCAATGCCTTAAACACTGCATCCTCCGCACTCTGATACGGAATCAACTGAAATGCACTCATCAGATCAGCCGGAACACTTGCGAAATCCACAAAAGAGGTACTTGGAATCAAAACTTTCTTCGCACCGCTATCCAGGCACACCTGAAGCGTATTGGCAAGTTCATCCACCTTTATCATCGTGCCGCTGATCGTAATATCGCCCAGCACTGCCAGATTGCTGACCACCGGTTTTCCCAGTGCAATCGAGCAAAGAGCAATCAGTGTAGGAAGTGCCAGTTTGTCTGTCATTCCGATACCCTGCAAGTCCTGATAATTGATGATATAGTCCTTGGTCGAAGTGCTGATAGAGCCGCTAATCCTGTTGCCATTGGCTTTCAGATAGTTAAATGCCGTATTCACAGCTTCCTTGCACTTGGAATCACTGCCCAATCCGGTACGCTCAATCTTTCCATTGCCCGGAAGCATCTGGCTTTCCAGACGGAATACGCCAAGCATACCGCTTTTTCCTCTGGATACCGTATAAACCTGTCCCGGATTGCACATTCCATCCGGTATCAGCTTGCCGCCGCCCTGTTCCGGTACAGAAATATAATGTTCTGACATATCATTCAGGTCGATATAAGAGAAATTCACATCATAAAACTCCATGCCTCCCAGCTTTTTCAGCTGTTCCTTGACACGGCGACGCATTTCCAAAGCAATCTGAATAATTTCTTCCAGTTCTTCTTTGGTAAACTCACCATTCGGATACATCAGCTTCAAATAGCCATCCACCATACGGCGGACTGCAATCGTATCACGCTGATTTAAGTTCTTGCCAAGACGAAAATAGTGGTCAAGAGCATCACCATACTGTTCTTTTCGCAGTTCCCGGATAAACTCTGCCAGATAATCGCTGATAAAGCCGTAATCATCGGTAAAGTGTTCCGGACGGAACTTTGGAATCTCCCAGCCAGGAAGATAGCAGTGCATACGGTCAAGGAACGCCGTATCGGTTCCCATTTCTGGCGGGAATGGGTCAAACAGGCTGGATGTTTTCAGAAGTACATCCACGCTCTGATTGATATTACCTACAAAGACCATGGAAGCAGCCGCAACTTTTTCCTCTTTGCCACGGGCAAAAGAACCGGATGCCATGTAATCTTTCATAATCTGGATTCCGTCTTTATCCTTGAACCGGATACCGGCAACTTCATCAAAAGCCACACAGTCCCATAATCCGACAAGTCCAACGGTCTTGCGTCCCATATTATAAAACAGGTTTGCCACCGTCGTCTGCCCACCGGAAATCAAAATACTGTTTGGAGAAATTTCTTTGTAGAGGTGGGACTTACCAGTGCTTCTCGGTCCCAGCTCACAAAGGTTAAAATTATTCTCAACCAACGGAATCATACGGGTCAAAAGCAGCCATTTCTCACGATATGTAAATTCATCCGGCTCCATACCAATAGAACGCAGAAGTATATCAAGCCATTCATCTTTGGTAAATGCCTTTCGTCCCTGCTTCAATTCATCAATATCAACGTGCGGCATCTGGATCGGTGTCAGCTTTCGGATACTGATCGGAGAAATATCTTTCTGCTTTTTCTGTTTGGAACGAAGCGGATTTCCGTCAATATCCTCAAAGCCAAAATGGTTGCCGCCTTCCACTTCATAAAAGAAGCAGTCCTTTTTCATATCCGGACGAACTGTCACCATATCAATGATTGTGTGGCTGCCTTATTTCGCAGCTGAGAGAGAATTCTCTGCGATTCGTCCGGGCGTACAAAGTTATCCGCAAGCATATGCTTTACATTCTGTACGCCTTTCCCGATGACCGATTCATCAAACGAACCACAATACTGACCTGACAGAAACACAAGCAAACGGGTGCTTTCACCCTCTGTAAATTGCTCCGCCTTTCCTTCCTCCTGCGGTACTTAGCGAAAGAAATCAAACTCATCCACCGCAAAAGCGATGTCAATCTGAAATAGCTCACGCTGCGGCATCTGCAATCCCTGTTCGTCTGCAATGACCAGATAATAAGCAGCCGCATTGCTGTATTTCAGGGATTTCAGGTTAAACTGGCAACGGAAAGTACGCTCTGCACCATTATCGCTTGTCTTATCTGCAATAATCTTCTGAACATCACTAATCTGCCTGCCATTTTCATCCGTAAAGTAAATCTGATAGACAGCTGCTTCACGGTTGGCACCAACAGCATCCTTCTGATAGAAATTCAGAGAAAAAATCATATTACTGATTTTACGGTTTGCTGACAACAGATTAAGCGTTACCGGTTTCGTATCATATTTCTGCTTATTACGTTTATACTCCATAGAATCGTTGCGGAGATAGTGATACTCGATGACCGGAACAACCATTTCCTGCAAGCTGATACCGCCATGCACAAAGTTCATGCCGCCGCCATTCATCTTAATACGAATACTTTCTCTTGGTGCAAAACCGCCAAATCCAGACTTCCCGTCCAGGAACTTCACAGGCAATAAGTAGTTTGGCTGTACGCCTTTTTGCATGATTGCATATCGTCTGCCATACTCCACACAGCGTTTTGCACTTTCTTTTTTAAGATTCTTTATGTTTTCCCTGTCCACATCGTAAAACTCATTTTTTCCTGCTTTGTCATCTTCAGTCAGCGGGCTGTATGTATAAAGGAATCCATGGTCAGATGTAATCAAAATATTCGTACCGCCAAATTCATTTACAATAATACGCACAAGATTTTTCAGCTCTAAAATAGCTTTTTCACAGGCGGCAAAAACAGCGGTATCAGAAGTGTGGCTTGCTTCATCAATGGTATCATGATAGATGTAAACTACATCCATTCCTTTCACCAATGCACTTCGTTCTGCCCGCTTCATGGCGATAATGTCATTATATTTCAATGCTGCACTCGCCGGATTTTCTGATTTCAGTACCTTATCACGATAGCCGCTTGCCGTAGACTGCCCATCTGCCAGCACAGTCAAAATATCGTTCCGAAGTTCTACCGTCAGTTCCTTATGTGGAAGCAGTGCTGCCATACCAAACTTTGTGATAGAAGGGAAGATACTCTGCATACTGCCAAGAGAAACCTTACTCTGTGTTTCTCTGCGAAGCTGATCTGCCATCGCTGCCGCCACTTCATAACGCATAGCATCCGAAATAATCACAAATACCCTGGTATCTGAAGTTTTGATGCGAGAACAATAAAATTCTTCCTGTTGCGGTACTTCCAGAACCTTGCCATAGGCTGCCAGTTCGTCTGCACACACATCCGACCAGTTGTTACCCAGTTCACCTAAGAACCAGTGCGTATAAAGTCCTTCCACTTTATCAACAACGTGCTTGAACAGATCGTCCAGCAGAATATTGGAAGTCTCCAGGCTCTTTTGGAAACTCAGGTGGAACAAACGATAGTAAGTGTCCATCTGATAATAACTTTCTGTGTATTCCTTCCAGATGCCCTTTGCTTCTGCGGTATGGAATCCGGCAGAATGTTCCTTGAAGAAACTCTGCATATTTGCAACCTGCAAAATACCGTCATAAAAATTCTCAAATGGCTCATACCATGCACAGGTTCTGCGTTTCTCCACGGTTGAAGTAATGGTATCCACATCAATGATATGGTCGCTGATTTCGGTCATCAGCTTTGTCAAAATCACTTCGTTGATGCACGGGAAGCACTCTGTACCAGCCAGATTGTCAACCGTCAGTTTTTCAAACCGCTGATGCAGACGTGCTTCATCTTCCACATATCTTGCCACATCATAAAGCTGCTGAATATCTTTGCTATGAAGCCATTCCGAAATGAAATCGCAGCAATACGCCTGGTGCGGCATAGAAATAAATCCGTCCAGTCCGGCAAGATATTCCTGCCGCATAGTACGGGTAACAGCGGTCAGCAGTAAATGAATTGCCAGCCGTCCAAGGTCAGGTTCTTCCTCAGAAAATCCGCATCCCTGGCGAACCATTGCCCAGAACGCACCTTCTGCATGATACTTTACGAAATCCTGATAAACTGCATTGTGATTCAAATCAAGTCCTGCACGGAACACACTGCGTAAAATCTGGTTCGGCTGTGCGTCCTTCAATCCGCAGATTGCCGCCATAACAGCCATATGCAGCTGTGCCGGAGTTGCCGGAACTTTATTCTGAGTGCTGATTTTCAAACGACGGTCTTTCGCATTGAAATAGGCACGATAATTTTTCACCTGCTTTCTCATGGCCGGATTCGATGCAAGTCCCATCTCATCCATCCAAATAGAAATCAAATCTGCCCGGAACTCCTCGCTGTAAAGCTCTATATCTAAAAGCCAGTTATCATCCGGGCGGTTGTACGCCAGCGGACTGTAAACCAGATAGTTTGTGGTCAAATCGTCTGCAGAAAGCAGCTTCTTCACAGAAAATGCGTTGTTTCCAGTCAGTACTGCCACCTTTGCATTTTCAAGAACCACCTGGTCCAGCTTGTCCTCAAATTCTTTATCTTCATCGTACCAGAAGATGATACGACGCTGATAAAATTCCGGCAAAGGCAAAGCAAACCGCCGGTTCAAGTCTTGTATTACTTTGTCGGTATCCATACTGCATTACCTCCCCTCTGTGTTCTTTACATAAATCGTTCTTTTGGATGCACCTTCTTTTACCAGCCACCCACATTCAATCATTTTGCTCAGAATCTCTCTGGCTCTGCGTTGCTTCACGTCAAGAAGTTCCATCACTTTTATTGATGTAATAGATTCATTTTTCAATATATATTTATAAATCTGCTGTTCCTGCCCATTTGCCAGCAGTCTTCCGGCACTATCGGGTTCATTGAGGTCACTGTTATCGTTAATCTGGCCTCGATAAATATTGATACGCAACTCAACCTCACCGCCAATAAACTCCGGTTCCCTTGGCAAAGACAGCCACAGACTTCATATATTTGATACTTTTCTCCGGCAAGGTTTCTTTGAACTCCACATTCTTAGATTTACCTGCAAAAATTTTTTCTATGGCCATAATCCTCCTCCCTTCTTTATCCAAAATCTGGTCGTTGACAAAAAATAATTCTTCTCATATAATAAGCATAGGTTTATAGTGCATCCGTGTAGGTATCTGTTTACAGATGCTATGTTGCCTGTATTCCATCTGTCCGAGCCTCCGTGATGGTGTCTGCTTGCAAATGCTTGAATCACGGGGTCTTTTTTTGTCCATATTTCAGAAAATCATATATTCTAATCATTCTATGAAGATTACTACGATTCGGACTATCTAAAGAACTTAAAATATTGTTGTTCTCTGTAAATATTGCTTCCAAAATGCTTCGATACTGATTAACATTTATTTTTTCTTCTGGCATACACCCCAGCAAACGAATAGCCTTCATTAAATTACCTTTTTCCTGCGTCCACACTTCCCACGCGGTTCTTTCTCCAATCGCAGAGCGATTACGTTTAATTGTTGACTCTGTGACAATTTCACTATATATATGTGGTGCTTTTTCTTCCGCTAATTCGCTTTTTATACTGGACTTTGAAATATAATACCACACCGGCAGCTTCCAAGAATTCTGTTTTGCAAGCTCTGGATAAACAAATTCCAATAGTTGTTCGCATAGATATATTGAATCATGTAAAATAATGTTTCTGTACCACTGTTCAGAATTTACTGCTCTTGCCAAGCCATACACACCTGTTGAAGTCAAGCCAATGGTCAAGGCGAGCATATTTTCATCAATACGACCATCTTCCAGCGAAGCAACCTGCATCGTTGGTCCTGGTTGTTGAGTCAACGCAAAAGTATAAAGCTCATCTTTAAACCTGCGCAATAATTTAACGGGCAAAGCCGCTTTTTTCACAGACAAAGCATCATATAACAAGCTAAAATCCGAGAGTGTGATTTTAGTCATTTCCAATAATTTACCGTGTATAACCATCGAATGTGAAGCTATCTCACTTCCAATAAAATTCGACTTATATTCAACAAACACAAAGCGTTTTTGTAACATTTCTATTTTATCCAATGGCAGGCATTCCACAACGTCGCTAAGAATTGCCTGAATATCTGAATCTGAAATAGAATACCCCATAAAAATAATCGGATATTCCATGAAAATCGTCATCAGTTTGGCCGCGAGATATTTGCCTTTGTCATGAAACTTCTGATAGTCCGCTTTGTTAATGACAATAGATTCTGGATTTTGTACAGAGCCATGAATTTTATAAATTTCCGCAATTCCCTGCAACTGTGAAAACACCAGTTCATCCTGTCCCACAAAAGTTTTATAACCTTCAAAAATATTTTCGAAAAAGCAATCATAATTTGTTGTAATAACACCGGATAAATTATCTTTTGCAATGTTTCTGAGTTTTTCAACTTCCACCGCATAAATAGAATCAACCGTAGAAAGCGAAGTAATATATTCACTTATTTCCGCTTTAAAAGGAGAAACACCTGCGGAAACTGCATTGTGTACTTTTTCCGAATCAGAACGTATTCCTTCTTCATTATAAAACCAGGCGTCATTAAAATCTTTTTCAACATAGCTTGCAACTAATGGAAGTTTTTCTGCTGTATGTTCCGCCTCACTGGCTTTATTTTCATAGAATCTATAAGCAAACGGATCTTTTTTTACCTTCCCGGCAAAGTACGTCAATAAACCAGCCCAGTCTGGTAATCCGTAATATCTTTGAGTAATACCAGACCCTGCAAACAAAAATGGGGTTGTATTAAATCTTGCAACCACTTCTTGTAGTGTCATATAGCACCTCCCCGTGTTTAGATATTCACATTTATTTTATTTTCGCCAAAACATCCTGGAAAATTGCATAATTTTTCTTCACGCCATCGTCCAGGTCAATAGAAATCATCTGGTCGGCAAGATGGTGAATCTTTTCCTCCCAGGTGCGGATTTCAGCATCCTGTACCTGCAAAGCGGTCAGCTTTTTGTTCAGCTTCACACGCTCGCCGGTGGAAGCATTGGCAATACGCTGTTCCAAATCGGCAATAGCTGTACGATAACGAGCCTGCTGTTCATGCACATAATCGGTACGGATACGGGCAATGGTGTCTGGCTGATAGCGGTGCATATAAATCAGTGCCTTGAAGCCGTTCTTCTTGCCGCTGTCAAACAGCCAGTAAATCGGACGTTTCTGATAAATCTTGCAATGGTCAGTATAGAAATCATTCAAGAAGTAATTGCGAATCACATCCTTTGGCTGACCTGTTCCACCCAGTGCATCGGCAATAAATTTCAGATTTTCATCCAATGTCTCTGCACCATAGACCGTTTTCACAAACTCTGCGAACAGACCGACAATATCATCCTCAAAATATTCATCGTCGCAAATCGGGATAATATTATCCTTATCAACAGGGAAGGACTCATACTTGCTGGCATCCCACTCGCCGCCAGCATAAATGACACCGTCTTTATCTGGTGAAAATCTTCCAAACATGCATCCAACAGCATATGACATAAACGAACGAACTTCTCTATTCAAATCAGGTGTATGGAGTGTACCTTCTTCTGCATTTACATCAGGTGACAATTCATTTGCAAGTCCATACTTATCAATAAAGAACTCGTTGATTCTTCTTTCTTTTTCAGCAAGTCTGCCATTGCGCTCATTTGTTACTAACTGCCACTGTTTATAAGCTTCTTCAATGGTTACAAAATTGCTCTTTACAAAAGGATGCTTCTTAAAATCCCAAGATGTTTCAAAAGAGTCCCAATCTTCTCGAGATATTTTTATACATTCGCTCGCTAAACTTTCTATTTCATCACTTGTTTCTCCGATAACCGGTAAATTTCTTATAGTACCTGCTTGAATACTAAATGCAGACTTTGTTGAATCAATGATAAACCTTCCTACACAAGACTGCAAAAAGCACAAAACATAGTTATAATATTTTTCTGGTAAGAAAAGGGATGATCCATTTACATCAAACACAAAACCTTCAGGCATAATACGAGCCCCAAAAGCAGCCATTGTACTATAAGTCCATGTCATTCCTTTGTGAAAGTAATAGTCATAGCCTCCATTTTCACGATGCCCAGAAGTATGTTTCATTTGCCCCTGTCCATCTTCATCATACCATACAACATATTCTTGATTGCCATACCATCTCTTTCGTTCTCCGCCCTTGCTGTACGGATAATACTTCTTGCTTTTAGAATTTATCAATGAAGCATCTTTCATTGTATAATCGATGGTAAGATTATTTACTTCCCACCATAATTTAAGGAACAAATCATTATTACCTGTTCCCATGCCAATTTTTACTTCACCTATGTCGTTTATTGTCTTTCCTTTTTCGTATAACATAGCCAAAGTATCACCAGCTACATACGCCGAAACAGGTGCCCCTGGTATCCGCTCAAAGCTGTCCTGTTTAGCATTATAACAATTATTTCCAGATAAAAATGCTTCTTCCTTTCCAACTGCTGTAGAAGGATTAACTAATCGGCAATATACCCCTTCTCTTTTCTCGACTTTTATATTTTGTAATACAAAACTTGTAGTTTGAACCATCTCACCGCTGACTTCTTCAAATGCTCTTGCCCCAAGATGTGCCATATTAACAATACTCATATCATGTAATTTGTATCGTAATTTTTCATAACTAGCTAATGACATCCATGCATGTTGTGTAATCATAGCCTGAAATCCAAAATGTTTTGTCATCATCCGACAGCTTTCAATAAAAATGGCGAACATATCGCTTTTACTAAGGAACATCCGAAAAATACGGCTGTAAAGCTTCCAGTAATGTATGGATTCTCATAAATGGAAATACTTCACCCACACCCGTAAGCATCAGTACATCGCCTGGTTCATGTGGCTCGTACTGAATCTTATCAATAAACTCTCCATTGCCGATTGCGAAATTCAGCTGCTCCAGAAGATACACACTTCCATCAGCTTCTTCCATATCGGGAATTACATCTGTGATGTCCATGTCATCGCAGATAGAGAGAAATGTTTTATATAAATTGCAAATCTTCAAATGGCAATCCAGGGACTGATCGGTTTCCATCTGATTTACAAAATGCCGAACCACCATTTCATTTTCCGGCTCATAACAGAAGATTCTGATATTCACCTCATTGCTCAATCCCTTGCCTTCCAGGAACTCCGGATCCTGAATCAATGCCCGGACTTTGTCCAGACGTTCTTTTATGTCGCTCATTGGCTGCCTCCTGCACAAAATGCTTCACTGGAACGGTTCGTTGTACGCTTATGTGTATGAAAAGCAATTAAACGCTGGCAGTACCACTGTATCGCCATTGCTTCTGATGGCATTCTCCAAAACAGGATGCAGCCATACTGGATTCAAATGATCTGCCCCCTGATTGTCGAGATACTCCGTCTCCACAAGCACTCTGGCAATAATCTGTTTTAACTTTGTGATTGTGCTGTCGCTCCAGGAAGCTACGGTATCATTCTGCTCCTGCAAACGCATAAAAAATGCATTCAAATCTATCTTACCAAAGGACGTGTCCCTTAACCGGTACTTCTCTCCAATGACTGTCAGCATAAACTCCCAAACAAGCCGGCTCTGCTTCATCATCGCATACAGGCAAATCTGCTTTGCTGTCTCTGTCGGCTGCGATGCAATCGCAGAAACCAGGGTTTCATCTTCCAGAGCATGAAGTCGTGTAATACAGGCTTTTGCCATCCGTGTAATCGATTTTTCAGTTGGATACTGGAAAAGATTCAGCTCCACAATTTCTGTTACAATCGCTTCATCTGAAAATCCTTCGCTCATCAGCTTTGCGGTGGAACGCATTTCATAGAAAAGGAACGGTTCTCTGGTCAAAGACGCTATATACGGATAAGAATGATCCATAATGTTTTGCCTCCTTACGGTTCCTCTTTTTTATCAGGAACAAATTCCATGATGTCTCCAACATCGCAATTTAATACGGAACAAATTTTTTCTAATACATCCATGCTGACATTTTCACCTTTAGACAGCTTCGACATTGTTGTCGTACTGAAACCAGTCTGCAAGCGTAAGTCTATTTTTATCATGTCTTTATCAATCAGCATTTTCCACAGCTTTTTATAGCATACTGCCATATTGTCACCTCTTACCATTATTCCTTCTCAAAGTTCAGTATTCTCGTTACTTCCTCTATCATAAGGGTAAAAATAAGGGAAAATACATATCATTTCACTAATAAACAGGCTGAGATACCTGTAAAACGGGAAAAGTTACCCGGATTTTTAGGCAAACCGGAAGTTATTTTAAAGAACATTGACTAATATAACCATAATTATCACAAAAACAATCTGAAATACCCATGTCCGCTTACTTCCAAAATTTATGGTATAGCCAAACCCGCTTCGCGGTCTCTTAACAATTACTCTTTTATCTTCTCTGTTAAAATATAGTCTTCCCGTTAGCCAGCCATCGTCTCTATTGTTTGATTTCATAAAGTTCTCCTTTGCAGCTTCTGATTTATATACCTGATTATAAAATATCTGTCTGCTGCCTGCAATGTATATTTATAAGACCGTTTTTCGCAGGTACAAAATTTCAAAAAGGCCGTAATTTATTTACTTTTTGTATGGAGTTTTTCATCCGGCATCCTTTCTTTTTCTTGTTTTTTATGTTATTGTATGGCCTGCTTTATTTTTTCTGTTTTGTATTTTTTACATGACATTCTTTATTTTTTCTATTTTCTATGTTGTATCTTTCATCTGACATCCTTTATTTTTTACTGTTTTCTGAATATATTCCAAAAATACCCGCCCGCTTGCTATTATACTTCTAAATATTTTGCCGATATTATTAATAGTATTTTATGTTTGACAGAATACATGGAAGTATTTGGCACATGCCTGGATTTTTACATCACAGACAGCCGCAGCCCTGCTGTCTCGAAGGACAGGCATGCTATCATCATGGAGGAGAAGTCAGCATTTTAGGGCATGTCTTAAAAATGCTTTTCGTAAGATGTTTTTCACAGTTTGTGGAGAAAGCATATTACGGAAATGATTTTTTTACATGTCTGGGTATAACCGTTTCTGACACAGGCTGTTTTATTTTTGACCGTTCAGCATCCGTTCTTTTCTGTGCATTTTTCCTTCATCCAGCCGCACTCAGGGTTCCTGTCCACAGGCCGTTAAAAACTTCCATCCCAGTTTTTATAAATCTCACAAAAACAATACACGCCAGTTCAGATTTGCCTGATATAATTTCCAAAAAACAGAGCCTGGGTATTTCTGAGCTGCTGCTATTTTCAAAGGAGGCTGCCTGCGGTCATGTTTATACAGCATAATATGGAAGCATCCATGGCAAACCGCTGCCTGGATTTGAACCAGAAAAATTTGAAAGTATCATCCCAAAGGCTCGCGTCCGGCTACCGCATCAATTCTGCTGCGGATGATGCAGCCGGACTGAAAATATCCGAAAAAATGCGCTCGCAGATTCGCGGGCTGAACCGTGCATCCGATAACCTCGGGGAAGGGATTGCACTGTGCCAGGTCGCCGACGGCGCACTGCAGGAAGTCCACGCCATGCTCCAGCGCATGGTTGAACTGTCCGTACAGGCAGGAAACGATACCAATGATGCCGGAGACCGTTTCGCTATCCAGCAGGAAATCGACGAGCTGCGCAGCGAAATCAACCGCATCAGTACAGACACGGAATATAACAAGCTCAAAATATTCAAGCCGACCAATATCCCGCAAATGGAAGGAAAGCCGAACGATATTATGATTTTCCACGAAACCGGCCCCGATGGAAAGCCGCGTCCGGGTGGGATTTTTTATAACGGGGTGCGCGTTCCGTATTCCAGCATGGGTCTGAAATTTGACAGCAATGAAAATATTGTGGCTGGAACATACCCTGTATCTTTTCAGGCAGAAGATGGCAATACGACTACTATCGAACTGATTTTTGACGGCGGAAACCGCGTTCCAAGCGGACGGCAGTATACGCTGATTCCAGATAAGGAAGGAATTTATATTGATAATATCCTGCATTCGTGGGATTCTATCAAAGATGAAAATGGCAAAGGACTGAATCCAGATAAGATACAGGGCGGGAATTACTCTTTCAAGCATGCAGGAATTACATTCAGCTTTGAAGTAGACAATGGCAAAGACCTGGATTCGCTGATTGAGGAGCTTCAAAAAGACGGCCTGACGACTTATGAGCTGCGCAGTGCGGACTGGTATACGGAAGAAGTTAAAATTAATCCATTTATTTCCATAAACCCAGCTGCCTCTCCAGGATTAAAAATCACTCCAGTATTATCAAATATGAATCTCATACCAGGAAATACAGACAGCAATAAAAGCAATTATCGAATGTATGCAGATGAAAACCAAATTTATCTTTATATTCCAGCAGATGAAAGCACAAGCAATAAAAATGTCATACTGACTACTGTAGGCTGGGAATATTTCGAACTGACAGAATGGATGTCTGGAGACAAAGACTGTATCAATCCTGGGTATAATAATAACTGGCAGCCAGGTACTCATGTAACTAACGGAGAGCAATACCGAATATATCAATACACAGACAGCCTGACTGGCATTCAAATAAATTTTACCATTGATTCGGAAGTCAGCAAAGATGAATTAATTGATGCCATAAACAATTGGTCTATTACCGTAGAAACTACAACAGAAATGGAATTTAGCTGCACCGGCGGAAGCTATGGTATCTCATTTGGAAAACATTCAGAAAGCCTTGATGCTTATGGCACACAGCATAGTATGGGACTATGCAAGGAAGACCGTGGACAAAACGGACTTATCCTGTCTACTACAAATCCTGTTGTATCTGGAAATAATATTTCTTTTACAATGACAGACAGAAACAATCCGCCACAGACATATACCTTTTCCGGTTCCTTAAATTCTGTTCGTTCAGAAATAGTCAGCCAGCGGAACTCCATGATTAGCTACTATGAGTGGAAAATAGCAGAAAATCTCAGGCTTGGCCGTGACCCTGGATATGGCCTGCCTGGTAATACAGCCGGTATGCAAGACAGTATACGCCTGTATTCTGGAAAGCACTGGGTAGAATTAAACTATACTCCATCCCTTAGTACTTTCCCAGCCTTTCTTGACCCTGGCAATACGGACATGTTCATAAGAACTCAGGACCAGGCAACAGGCAGATGGTCTGTAGATTTTAATTGGCAATCAGCCCAAATAACAGATGCGCTAAATAAAGTAACTGATAATTTAACAGATGATATCAAATCATCTATGGAAAACATTGATTTAACCGCAAAAACAAATGGACGGGAAATTCATGCTAAAAACCAGATTTCATCTCCTAACCTTACGGAAAACATCCGCTACAACACCCAGGTCATCTCCGGCGGCCGCGAAATCAAAATCCAGTCCAGCGACAACGCATGGGACCACATCAAAATTGAACTGCCGGGCATGAACGCTGCCATTATCGGGGTTTCAGACCTGGATGTCTCAAGCTATGCTGCTGCGTCTGCATCGATTGAGAAAATACACAAGGCGATTGATATCGTCTCCGGGATGCGCAGCCATTTCGGTGCTTTGCAAAACCGGATGGAATCGGCCATGGCTGTGGATGATATTATGGCAGAAAATACACAGGCCGCAGAATCCCGCATCCGGGATGCCGATATGGCAAAAGAATCACTGGAATTTACAAAGCATAATATTTTAAAGCAGGCAGCTGAATCCGTACTGGCACAGGCAAACCATTCCAAAGACGGAATCCTGTCACTGCTGCAGTAACGGCACAGGCAAACCATTCCAAAGACGGAATTTTGTCACTGCCGCAGTAACGGCACAGGCTGTTTCACAGAAAATAGATCAAAAAAACTTCCCTAACAATAAATAGTACAGGCTGTCCCAACAAAAAAATCCAATAAAAATTCAGCAGGCTGTTTATGATAAAAGCATCCAGCCTGCTGAATTTCAAAGATGACCGATTCCGTTATCCAAATCAGCTAAAGCTGCCTTTCTATATCACGGCCTCCATACATGACACGGATAACTGTCACTATTTTTGTTTTCTTTTGTGCTATATACAGAACCATATAATTATCCACTGGAAAAAGACGCAGTCCCCGGCTGTGCCATGGTTCTTTTTCATATAATCGGAAACGCTCAGGCATTTTTTCAAGACTCATAATGCTCTTTTCCAGCCGTGCAAGCTGCCTTCTGGCATTTTCAGGCGACCTCAGTTCAAAAACAATATACTGATAAATCTCCCTCAGGTCATTATCTGCCTGCTCCGAGATTTCCACCTCAAACATCATAAACCATAATCCCTGCGAATATCCGCAAATACCCTGCCTGCATTTTTTGTGCGGCCTGCCTGCATATCCGCATATCCTTTCTCCAGCTCCTGATTCAGCCGGGTTTCTGACAGGCTGCTCATATCAGCGGGCCCTGCAGATGGAATTTTTACATCAAATGGAATTCCCCCATGCAGAATAATCTGTTTATAAAACATATTAATAGCATTCGAAGCCGGAATTCCAAGTGCCGATAAAATACGCTCTGCCTGTTCTTTTACTTCTGGTTCTATTCTTGCATATAGATTTGCTGACTTTGCCATAATGTACGCTCCTTTTCCAAAAACGCTATAAATACTGTGAACTTTATCTGCCTTTTGTAACATAGGCACTTTCATTATACGCAATTGTCCACACATCAGCAATACTTTTTGTATATTATTGAGAAAATAAACACATGCCCTGTCAAAAAGAAGCAGGCGCACGGCCTTCCCCGTACTCCTGCTTCTTTTTCCTATAAGCACTATGCACTATGCACTTTTGCACTGTGCATTTTTGCTCCATGCACTTTTGCCTGTTCTTTTGCGATTAGAATTGCGTTATTCAGCGAAAGCATCTTTGCGTCCAGCTGTGACACAATATCTGAACACTCCCGCAAATCCCGGCTGATGTACTCCGGCGCGTGGCCTTCAAATTTATAATAAATTTTGTGCTCCAGGCTCGCCCAGAAATCCATTGCCATTGTCCGTATCTGAATTTCTACTCTCGTATTTACAACCCGGTCAGATAAAAATACCGGAACAGTGACAAGCATATGATAGCTCTTATAACCGCTGTCTTTTGGATGCCTGATATAATCCTTTACGGAAACTACGGTCAGGTCGTTCTGCCTGCCAATCATGTCCGCCACCCGGTAAATGTCCGAGGTAAACGAGCATACAATCCGGATTCCGGCAATGTCGTTGACATAGCTGACCATATTTTCAATTGATACTTCTTTGCCATAACGCTTTAGTTTCTTGCAAATGCTTTCCGGGGTCTTCACTCTTGATTTGATATATTCAATCGGGTTGTACTGATGTACATGCTGAAATTCATCATTCAAAATCTCAAGCTTTGTCCCTACTTCCTTGATTGCCGAGTTGTACAGGAACATCATCGTTTCCCAGCTCTCGACATCTTCGCTCAGCCTTTGTGGTGCATCCATATAAAAACCCTCCTACTGCCCAGAAACACATGGACAAACAGCCGGATGCCGGTCATATGCCCTCCCTGCTGCCATAAAATTGTTTTTGTAACGATTGTTGCACGGCTAACTATTATATATGGATATTATATCATATTTTATCAAATTGGTTAACATTTTATTGTAAAAAAAGAAATTTCATAATTTTTTTCGTATTTTATATGATTTATTCTTCTATTATCTGCATTTCCAGATAATCAAATGCAATGGAATCCACAAAATTATCACTGGAAAACCGTGTCTTCGCATGTCTTTTAAATTCTGCAATATTCGAATCCAGCCAGAGCGGCCTGCTTAAATCAAATTCATAGCATGCCTGCTCCAGCGCATGAAATATTTTATGTGTCCTGGTATCATCATTTTCTTCACATGCCACAAAATCACGCAGCATGCGGTTCTCTTTCCATTCTTTAAACCAAATCCGCACTCTGCCATTCTCCCATATTCTGTCCGTCTAGCTTCTTCTCTGCCTGGCTGCCTCATACATCAGAATGCCGGCCGCCATTGCAGCGTTAAGCGATTCTAGCTGCCCGCACATCGGGATTTTCAAATATACATCTGCCTGTGCTGCCGTCCCGTCTGCCAGCCCGTGTGCCTCGCTTCCTATCAGAAATGCCGCTGCCCCCCTGTAATCCAATTCATCATAATTGTTCCGTCCCTGCAAATGGGCTGCATACAGCACGACTCCCTGCTCCTTTAAAATACGCAGGGTTTTTTCCAAATCTCCGGTTTCATAAAAAGGGACGCGGCAGATGCTTCCCATGGTAGCACGCACCGTTTTGGGTGCATGCAGATCCGCGCAGCCGCATGCAATCACTCCGGTCACGCCTGCCCCTTCTGCCGTCCGAAGCATCATGCCGAGGTTTCCCGGGTCACGGATGCCTTCCAGGACAAGCAAAAACGCATTCCCTTTTAACAGCGCGCCAAGCTCGTACTGCGGCTTTTCCACAATGCATAAAATTCCCTGCGGTGTCTTTGTATCAGACATTTTCTGGAAAACCGCATCGGAAACTGTTTCGTATGCGCTGCCTTCCAGCAGTTTTATATGTCCGTCCTTTTTCAGGAACGATTCCGATACATAGACGCCGCGCAGGCGCTCTTTTGGCATTTCTTCAAATATACGGACTCCCTCGGCCAGAAATACGTTCTCTTTCCGGCGTTCTTCTGCTTTTTTTGCCAGCTGCATGATATGCTTCACCTGCTGGTTTGCTGTACTTGTAATCATCGTCATTCCCTATACATATTGCTGTGCGCTGTCCCATATTCCTGCAAAATTTTCAGCACTCATACGGGAAAACAGGCTGACGCACTGCCTGCACCAGCCTGCCCATTCCTGATTCCGGAAAACCGGGCCTGTTTCGGCTGCCAGCCTTCCGTCTTTTCACTATTTGGATAAATTACAGCTAACCCTATATTCGTAATCATCGACTGATTTGCCCATTCCAAGTGCTTCATCAATATCAATATCTATCAGGGAGCCTGCACGTTCCCCGACAATACGGTTGCTCTTGCCCTGGCATAACAGGTCTACGGCATATGCGCCCATCACCGATGCCATCATGCGGTCTCTCGCCGTCGGACGGCCGCCGCGCTGCATATAGCCTAAAATCGTAGCCCTTGTCTCCACGCCCGTGGCTGCTTCAATCCTCTTTGCCATGCTGACAGAATGGCCAATGCCTTCTGCATTGATAATAATATGATGTTTTTTGCCTTTTTTGCGGTTTTCGATAATGCTGTTGACAAGTGCCTGCTCGTCGTAGTCATATTTTTCCGGCAGAAGCACATTTTCAGCACCATTTGCAATGCCGCACCATAACGCGATAAATCCGGCACCGCGTCCCATAACCTCAATAATCGAGCAGCGCTCGTGGGATGTCGATGTATCACGCACCTTATCAATCGCATCCATTGCGGTATTGACTGCCGTATCAAAACCAATCGTATAATCCGTACATGCAATGTCCAGGTCAATCGTGCCCGGCACGCCAACCGTGTTGATTCCCATCGATGCCAGCTTTTGTGCACCGCGGAAAGAGCCGTCCCCGCCAATCACGATAACGCCGTCAATGCCATGCTGCCTGCAGATGTCCGCACCCTTCTTCTGGCCCTCTGCTGTCGTAAACTCCTTGCAGCGGGCTGTCTGTAAAATCGTGCCGCCGCGCTGGATAATATCTGCCACATCGGTTGACTGCATTTCGTAGATTTCTTCCTTCAAAAGTCCGGCATATCCCCTTTTGATACCCATAATCCTTTTTCCGTTTGCAATTGCTTCCCTGACAACCGCACGAATTGCAGCATTCATGCCAGGTGCATCGCCGCCGCTTGTGAGTACGCCAATCGTATTAATCTCGTTCGCCATTTTCCATATCCTCCTGATTTTAGTCTCCTTGTAATATCCCCCTCTGATGGTAAACCTGCTTTTACCATAGTCTATTTTATTTTAATATCTTTTCCCGCTGTTTGCAACCTTCTTTTCCACAACTTTTACATTATTTTGTCCAAACACATCCCGAAGCGACTGTACAAGCGGTCCTGCGGCCGCTACCCGCCACTGCGGCCCCAGCCGTTTCATAACCCTGCGGTCTGCAATATAGACAACCACGTCATCCTGCCCATCGAAGGCGCGCAGTTCTTCCAGCACGCGCGGCTCCTGGCTCTGGTAGCTTGCCATGTCCGGAAACTGCAGCCACAGCTCCTTCGGCGTCTCGTCAAACGAATATACCCGTTCCAGAATCAGCTTGCCGTTTTTTTCTTCCTCAATCGTCACCCTGCCCTCGGCAAATATGCGCGCTTCGTCTTCAAAATAACTCCGGTACTTTTCATAATCCCTTGGAAACACGATAATTTCCAATGTCCCGACCAGGTCTTCCAGCGTTAAAAAAGCCATTGTCTTGTTGTTTTTGGTATATTTAATCGTGCGGTGCACAAGCATCCCGCCAACCGTCACCTTCTGGCTGTCCTGCACCTTTGCCGTGCCTGTTTCATCGTCCAGCAGAAAATCCGTGGTCTTTGCCGTAATATTTTTCTTCCACTTATCCTCGTATTCTTCCAGGGGATGTCCGCTGATATAGACGCCCAGCACCTCTTTTTCAAATGCAAGCAGCGTTTCCTTGTCAAATTCCGCAGCATCCGGCATCCGGATTTCATAGTCTTTTTTATCTTCTTCCGGTACGAGGTCAAACAGGGAAATCTGGCCGCTCATGCTGGTTTTCTTTTCGTGGGAAATGCTTTCCATAATCTGCTGGTATACCATCATCTTCTGGCGGCGGTTTCCGGCCAGCGTGTCCATGGCTCCGGCTTTGATTAAATTTTCCACCGCACGCTTGTTCATTTCCCGGTCACTGAGCCTTGTAATAAAGTCTTCGAGGTTTTTAAACGGGCCGTTCTTCTTTCGTTCTTCTATCAGCGCTTCGATAACCGGATGCCCGACGCTTTTAATCGCAGACATGCCGTAGCGGATATTTTTTCCTGACACGGAAAAGCCGCCCTCGCCCTCGTTGATGTCCGGCGGCAGGATTTCCATGCCCATATTCCGGCTGGTCTGGATATATTCTGACACTTTGTTAATGTTGTTCATGACAGACGTCATGATAGCTGCCATAAATTCCACCGGATAGTAATATTTCAGATAGGCCGTCTGGTATGAAATCACGGCATAGGCCGCGGCATGGGATTTGTTAAATGCATATTTGGCAAAATCAATCATTTCGTCAAAAATCCTGTTTGCGGCCTTTTCGCTGATGCCATTGGCAATGCAGCCCTTCACCCCCTGCTCCTCGTTGCCATAGACAAAGTTTTTGCGTTCTTCTTCCATAACCCTGCCTTTTTTCTTGGACATCGCGCGGCGTACAATGTCGCTGCGCCCCCAGGTATATCCTGCCAGGTCTCGCACAATCTGCATCACCTGCTCCTGATAGACGATGCACCCGTAAGTCGGTGCCAGAATCGGCTCCAGCTGCGGACAGTCATACTGAATCTGTCCATGCATGTTTTTGCCGCGCACATAGGCCGGAATAAAGTCCATCGGGCCCGGACGGTACAGGGCAATCCCGGCAATAATATCTTCCAGGCTGTGCGGCTTTAGCTCTTTCACAAAGTTTTTCATGCCGGAGCTTTCCAGCTGGAACACGCCGTCCGTGCGCCCGGTTCCAAGCGAATCGAGCACTTTCTGGTCATTGTAATCAATGTGGTCGATGTCAATTTTTTTGCCCGTGTCTTTTTCCGCCAGGCGCACGGCGCTGTCAATCACCGTCAGCGTGCGCAGCCCGAGGAAATCCATTTTCAAAAGGCCCAGTTCCTCAAGCGTTGTCATCGTAAACTGCGTGGTCACCATGCCGTCAACGCCCCTGGATAACGGCACATATTCGTCCATCGGCTTCTGGCTGATAACGACTCCGGCCGCATGGGTGGACGTGTGCCTTGGCAGGCCTTCCAGCCGCTTTGACATATCAATCAGCTTTTTCACGCCCTCGTCTTCTTCATAAATTTTGCGCAGGTCCGGGTTCATATCCAGCGCCTTTTGAATCGTGATATTAAGCTCCGACGGGACATTTTTGGATATCGAATCCACAAACGAATATGGCATGTCCATAACGCGCCCGACATCCCGGATGACGCCGCGTGCTGCCAGCGTACCAAAGGTAACAATCTGCGTCACGCATTCCTTGCCGTATTTTTTCACGACGTAATCAATCACTTCCTGGCGCCTTTCGTAACAGAAATCGACGTCAATATCCGGCATCGATACCCGCTCCGGGTTTAAAAAACGCTCGAAAATCAGGCTGTACTTAATCGGGTCGATATTTGTAATGCCTGTCGTATAAGCAACCAGCGAGCCAGCCGCACTGCCGCGCCCCGGTCCGACGCTGATGCCGTGCTCTTTTGCAAAATGGATATAATCCCATACAATCAGGAAGTAATCGACATATCCCATTGTCTTTATGACATCCAGCTCATATTCCAGGCGGGATTTTAATTCCTGTGCCTGCTGCTTGGGATAACGCTGCGCAAGCCCGTCAAAGCAGAGCCTGTTTAAATATTCCCACGCCGTATAGCCATCCGGCACATCGTATTTCGGCAGCTTCGTTTTGCCAAATTCAATCTCCACATGGCAGCGGTCTGCAATTTTCTGCGTATTTTCCAGTGCCTGTTTTGCATATGGAAACAGCGCCTGCATTTCTTCTTCGGATTTTACAAAATACTGCCCGCCATCGTAACGCATGCGGTCTTCGTCCTGCAGCTTTTTGCCGGTCTGGATGCACAGCAGGATGTCATGGGCTTCCGCATCTTCTGCATTCGTATAATGCACGTCATTTGTCACAATGAGCTCAATGCCCGTTTCTTCACTCAGCCGCAGAAGCTGCGGATTGACGGTCTTTTGCTGCGGCAGGCCGTGGTCCTGCAGCTCCAGGAAAAAATTGCCTGTTCCAAAGCATTCTTCGTATTTCAGGGCGGCCGCTTTTGCCTTCTCATAATCTCCGCGCAAAAGCTCCCTGGACACTTCCCCGGCCACACAGGCGCTGGTCGCAATAATTCCTTTATGGTATCTGCGCAGCACTTCCATATCTACCCGCGGCCGGTAATAATAGCCGTCCAAAAAGCCCTTGGACACGATTTTAATCAGGTTTCCATAACCTTCGTTCGTTTCCGCTAACAGCACCAGATGATAATAACGGTCTTCCCCGCTTACATGCTCACGGTCGAACCGGGAGTTTGGCGCTACATACACCTCGCAGCCCAGTATCGGACGAATCCCGGCAGCCGTGGCCGCCTTGTAAAATTCAATCACGCCGTACATGGCCCCGTGGTCTGTAATGGCTGCGGCTGTCATGCCCAGCTCCCTGACCCGGGACACGTATTCCTGTATTTTGTTGGAACCATCCAGCAAGCTGTATTCCGTGTGGACGTGCAGGTGTACAAATGACATGGGCTTGTGCTCCTTCTTTCCTTTATATATATTCTTCTGTTTGTCAGACTGCTTCTTTTATTTTAACATATATCTGCCTGTACTTCAAACTTTTGCGTACAAAAAAACGGGTTTCTTTCAGTCCTGTGTGAACAGTAACCAATAAACCCGTTTTTTTCGTATGCTATTTGAAATCTGGCACCCATTTTCTGCACTTAACCGCATTCCACAATCACTTCACAAATCTCATATGGTCCATAGCGGAGCCATCTTTCCCTCTGCGGTTTTTTCACATTCCTGCAAAAGCTGACCAGATACCCTTTTTTCAGCCCCCTGGCAGCAAGATACTCCGCCAGCTGTTCATATCCCTTCTGCTCATAGGCCGCCCCGTTCCATCGTTTTAGTTCCACGACAAACTCATCCTTCCCATAAAACACCTGTATATCCATCCGCATATTCTGCCGCGTCTGCGGTTCCACGGCATAATGTCCCGTTCCATTGATAATCGGACGCAGAAAGCTCAAAAATAAAAGCCTTCCCTGTTTTTCCAGAAAGGTTCCATTCTCCCTGCGGTATTCTGCTTTCATAAAATCTGCAAAACGGCAGATAACATGCTCCATATCCAGCCTGCCGTTACAGATATACTGGCCCTTTTCCAGATAGTCGGAATGCAGCAGGGCTTCTGTGGCACGCACGGATGTAAAATAATTTAAAATCAGAGTCTCAAATATCATATTTGAAACAGCTGCTTTTCCATCCCGTTCTGTCAAAATCCCAAACATCGCACCCAGTCCAATCACCGGATTATTCCGCTCAAAAACGATTTTTGCCCCGAAAACGGCAAGCTGTTCGGCCAGCCTTGCAAATTCTGGATGATTCTGGATGTTTTTGATAACATCATCAAACAGCGTATTCTGTTCTTTCAGCAAATCGCGGACTGCCATCCACAAATCCGCTGCATCCCATCCCATGCCCGTTTCATCCAGTTTTTTACACAGGCAGCTCACCAGGTACGGATAGCCGCCGGTCACCCGGTACAGCTCTTGTGCTGCGGCCTGCATATCCATGCCTGTATGATGTTCTTTTTCATATTCTGCCAGCATGGTCACAATGTCCTCTGGGAGAAAACGCATGCTGACCTCAAACGGAGCTGCCACATTCCATGGGCTGTTATATCTGTGTGCCTCCTCAGGCCTGATTTTTGTCCTCATGTTCCTGATATCGTATACACCAGCTAAAATAACAGAATGAAACGCCGGTGTTTCTTCCCTGTTCTGGTAATATTCCCGCAGCTGTCCGAGAAAATCCACAAACACCTGATTATCCGATGCCTGGTCTGCTTCGTCAATGATGAGTACTATCTTCTGCTGTGCCTGCGCACAGACATCACTGAGCAGCTCAAACAGCTCTGTCAGGTCAAACGGTTCGTGTGTTCCCCTGCTTTTCTCATCCAGAGCCTGCAGGGCCCTGGATTCCAGCTTCCCGTTTTGCGCACTGCTCACTGCTTTCTTTACAAATTCATGTGCAAAAGCTCTTGAAAATGCAGACTCGTCCCGGAATCTGGCGGAGCTCATTTTCTGAAAGCTCATAAATATAACTGCATAATCCGGCTGGAGATACCGCTGCAATGCCCGCAGCATCGTAGTTTTCCCATACTGCCTGGCGCGGTTTATCACAAAATAGTCCCCATTGTCTGTCATCTTTTTCATTTGCTGCAGCCGTCCGCTTAAATCTGCCATATAATGCTTTTCCGGATAACAGACACCGCTGATATGAAACTGTCTCATTCCGCCATTTCCCCTCTCATTTCCAAATCTCATTATGCCATCCGCTATCCTTCCAGGCTGCGCAGCTTTTCCACAATGCTTTGGTTCTGTGTCCTTTGGTAAATCCATACCGGCACTGTCATGCACAGAATAAAAACAGCTGCCAGCAGGACAAGGCTGCTAATCCATGGAATGGAATACGCCACCTGATAGCGGTTCATGCCGCAAAACACTGCATAGCTGGCCGGAAGCCCGGCGGCGAGCGAAAGCCCGGCAGAGATTGCTGCATAGCCCGCGCCTTCCAGCCGCAGCATGGCACCGGCCTGCTTATGCGTCATCCCGATGCTTTCTAACGCTGCGAATTCCCTGGAACGGACCTGCAGCCCATGCGCCATCATATTCAGGTAATTCAGCACCGCCATCAGGGCGAAAATGCCGGTCAAAACCGCACCGAGTATTTTTACCCGCATTTCTGTATGCTTCATTTCCGCATAGCGTTCCAGCTTCGAATCCGATGAAATCCGGCTTTCCTTTTCAACTAACGCCATTACGCGCTGTTCTGCCTTCCTGGAAAAAGCCGATTCGTATTCTATTTCAATCAGCTCTGTCAGTGGCTCCTTCAAAAGCCTGCGTGCAAATGCTTCGCTGACCACCAGGTCTGGCAAGATGCCGCCGGAAAAGAATGCCGGATTTGCGCTGCCATCCGCTGCCGCCGCTATCTGAACCGTATATTCTTCCTGCGGATGCTTCCCGTCCGGAAGGGAAAAACGTACCGTCCTGCCGGTCATTCCGTTATCTCCCTGTGTAAAATATTTCACGGCAATGGCAGTCTCTCCGTTTTCAAACGCATCCCAGTCCAGCTGCGTTTCGATGCTTTGCCCGAGCAGCTCAAAGCCTTTTTTCCCGACACTGATTATACGCGGCGCAAAGTAATCGCTGTCCATGTCTTTTTGGTATAATTCCATATCGTGTTCATAATTTCCCGGACTGTATCTGGAACCGTATAATTCCTTTAAATATTCCCCGTAAACATCTTCCTGATACGGAATGATGACCTTTGCAGAAGCCACCTTCCGGACGGATGCTATCCCTTCCATTGCTTCTATCTGTGATATCAGTTCATCCGTCAAAAGCTGTTCCCCGCTTTCCAGAACCGTTTCATTTTTCAGCCGCAAATCATACGAATACATCTGGTTCAGGATGCGCCCTGCATCATTCTGGCGTATCAGGACATTTGTCACCAGAAACATCGAAATTGCTATGACAAACGAACAAAAAATAACAGCTGCCTGTTTTTTATCCCGAAACAGGTTCTGCCATGCCATGGAAGGAATGACGGAACGCGTGACACAATCTACGCCATGCTGCCGTTTTTTTCCTGCTGCTTTCGCAGACTCTGCCATGCCTGCCGCATGCCGCAGCGCCTGTGCGGGCGGACAGTCTGCCGCCAGCTGTGCGGGCTTTTTGCAGCTGATTCCGTTTACAGCCGCAGCAAAGCACCCGGCCAGCACAAATCCCCAGCCTTTTGCGGAAACCGTATCGCTGGCTGCAAATCCCGGATTGGCAATATGCACAAGCTGCGGCACTGCCAGCCCTGCCGTAAAAAATGCTGCCGCAAGCCCTATTGGCACCCCGGCCAGCGCATTCCAGGCTGCCTGGACATAGACCATCCATTTTATCTGGGCAGACGTCATCCCGACCGCTGCCAGCTGCCCATAGTACCGGATATCCTTTGAAATCGAAAGATACATCGTATTATAAATAAACAGGTACCCGCTTGCAAACACCATAACCAGCACCGCCGCCAGTGCAGCGCTCATCTTGAAAAACACGGCAGCCGCATCATAATCCGCAGAAATATACTGGCTTTTTTCCAGCTTTACTGCTTCCCGCAGCTGTTTCAGGTCTTTTTCCAAATAAAGGGGATTTTTCAGCGTTATTTTCAAAGCTCCCTGTGTCAGGTCTGTCTGCTTAACGCCCGTCGTTTTATAGAATTTTTCCGAAATATAGCCTCTGTGGATGCCGCTGTAATCGGTATACCAGCCGCAGAGCACAAACTCTTTTTCCGGCAGTTCCTGCCCGCCGTCTTCCGCCAGCACTGTATACGAAAATAACAGCTTCATCCCGATTTCAGGCTCGCGGATGCCCATTGCTTTTAACACACGCGTTCCCAGCATGATTTCATTTTCGTTCTGCGGATAACTGCCCTCATAGCTTTCCAGGGCGGGCACCGTCTGTTTTTCCCAGCAGGTTTCATCCAGCCAGTAAAGCTTTGTTTTATCCAGCTGCAGGTCTCCATACTGCTCTAAGACAGCACATTTCACAGCAAGCCCCGCATGCCGGACCAAATCCAGGGCACGGACTGCTTCTGCCTGTTCTTCCTTCGGCTCGCTCAGTTCTATGTCATAATCCATTCCCTGCATCCGCACCTGGCGCTGCGACAGCGTGCCAAAATAGCCCGTACCGACGGCAAGCACGGACGCAATCAGAAATGACGTCAGCACAATGGCCAAAACAGCATAAAAATTCCGCTTTTTTTCCGCCTTATACGCAGTCCAGGCTATCTGCAGGATAACTTTTTGATTTTTTACTTTCAGCATCGTTTCCCTCCATATTCTTACACAAAAATGACAATGCCGGCAGATTTACGGCAGCCTGTCCAGCTGAAATGCCATGGGATGCCGTGACATGTACAGCTGCATCACGGTGCCCTTTCCGGCTTCTGATTTCACCTTTGCATATCCGCCCTGCTTTGCGAGTACTTCCCGCACCAGATACAGTCCGATGCCAAATCCCGGCCTGCTGCTGACAGCCTTCGAACGGTAAAACCGCTCGAACACCAGCCCCTGTTCTTCCTCGGAAATGCCGATTCCCTCGTCCTGCACCTGGATGCAGGCAAAGGTTTCATATACAATAACGCGCACAGTAACCTGCGAATGCTCCGGCGAATATTTCACTGCATTATCCAGAACATTATAGAGCGCCTCAATCGTCCATTTTTTATCCGCATAGCACACAGCATCCGTTTCATCCTTCACAATGTCAATATTCTTTTTTAAAGCAGACAGCTCCGCCATCTGGCAGGCTGTATTCATAATTTCTTCTACGCCTGTCATCTGCGGGTGCAGCGCAATCAGTTCCCGTTCTGCATAGGATGATTTTACCAGCTCTTTCATAAAAAAATCCAGCTTTTCGGACTGCTTTCCGATTTTATCCGCAAGCAGCGCGGTATCTGCATCCAGCGCCTGCTCGTGCAGCAGCCCGGCATACAGCATAATCCCGGACAGCGGCGTCCTGACCTGATGGGAAATATCCGAAATCAGGGACTTTATGGTATCTCTTTCCCGCTCTGCCTTTTCCTGGTGCATCCTGGATATGCGCACGACCCGGTTCAGGCGCTCCGTGACTGCGGCATCCATCGATTCATCATACGCCGTTTCCTGTATCTGCCCGCCCATTGCCCGGTCGAGCCGGGTAAGCAGCTGCTGGTACGTCTTCTCCATTTTTTTCCTGCTGCTGCGGCGCAGATACAGAAACAGGAAGCACGCCGCACAAAAGGATGCGCCGGCTCCTGCAAGCAGGCCGCTGCCAAACGTTAACAGCTCTCCCACAGATAACCCTTTCCATACACAGTCTTAATGTAAACCGGCTTTGACGGCACATCCTCCAGTTTATCGCGCAGCCGCCGGATGCCTACTGACAGGGCATTGTCTTCCACATATTCCGTGCCGTCCGGCCAGACCCATTCCAAAAGCCGCTCCCTTGTCAGAATCCGCCCGGCATTAAACACAAGCAGATACAAAATCCGCTGTTCTGTCCTGCTTAATTCCACAGGCCTTCCTTCTTTATAAAACTCCATCGTATCAAAGAAGAACCGGAACACCCCGTTACTGTATTCCGATTTCCGGTTTCCCGGATTGCGCCTGAGCAGCGCACGGATTCTGGCACGCAGCACCATCAGGCTGAAAGGCTTTGTAATGTAATCATCCGCGCCGCACTCTAAGCCCTTTACAATATCCAGCTCCATATCCCTGGCTGTCAGCAGTGCAATCGGCACCCTGTCAGACTCCCGTATTTCCCTGCAGTATTCCAGGCCGCTCCCGTCAGGAAGGTTGATATCCAAAACGAGCAAATCAAACACCCTCTCGCGCATCCGCTCCCTTGCCTGTGATATCGTGCTGCACAGCACAATTTCCAAATCCCCGCCGGCCAGAGACATGCTGATTCCTTCTGCCAGGTCTTCATCGTCTTCCAGTATCAGAATTGTCTGTTTATGATTATAATTCATTTTCTGCATGACAGGCTCCTTTTCCAGTACCGTGTACAATTATTTCCGTTTTCTGATACCGTAACTTTATCACGTTTTGAGGGATGTGTCAAAGCGCAGGCGTTATTTTAAAAACTCTGCAAACGGCTGTGTGCCGCGGTATTCCATCCCGTTTGATGCCTGGGCCTGATTTGTGATTTTCGCGTAAAAATATACACCTTCATATTTAAAATACAAAACCGGGTAATCGTATTTCAGGATTCTGGAAGCTTTTGCCGGTTCTGTAACGGAAATGGTTTTCGTCTTTCCGGCTGGAATGGTCACTTTTTTTGCAATCCAGCGGGCAGGCGTAACGTCTTCCTTCGATGGTTCTTTTTCCCCCTCATACCGGATTTTCGCTTTTCCGATATCTGCAGCTTCCACGGTTATATCCGAATCGGTGCTGTTTTTATAGGTTACGGCCAGCGTGGTTTTGCCGCCAGATACCCTGACAGACTTTTTCACGGCAGAAAGCTTCAGTGCCGGCAGAATCTGTACCCTGATAGTTCCAGTCTGGCTGCCCCGCTTATAGGCCAGCCCGGTTTTTCCGGCTTTTTTCCCGCTGACATACCATCCCGAGCCCTTGTGCAGCTGGATTACATCCATTTTCTTTTCATCTTCCGGTACAAGCGTGCCGTTTTCCTGCTGCTTATCCGAAGTATACACGCTTACGCTGCACCCCTGCGGCATGCACACCTTATCAATCGGGTACGGCTTTCTTCCTTCAAACTGTTCCACACCCGCGGTTCCAGCATAAAAGCTGACACTGCTTTTTGCAAAGGCCTGCGCCGCCGGCAGCATGGCCTGTCCGGCTGCGGATGCCGCAAATACGGCGGTTAACAGAACTGGCAGTAATTTTTTCTGAAACATCATGAAATCCTCCTTGCGTTGTTTTGTTACGAAGCTGTATTATAAAGCAGGATTCTTACTGAAATCTTTCCCAAAGATGACAGTTTTGACAGGTTGTAAAAATATCTGCCGGTTCTGCAATCTTTCAGATATGTCATCATTGGGAAAGATTTCAGTAAGAATATTCTGCTAACATACAGTCCAGGCAGGGCAGTCTGTCCTGTACAGAATAGCCAAAAGAGGTGTATATATGAATATTTTAAAAACAGAAAACCTGAAAAAATACTATGGCAGCGGCAGTACCGAAGTAAAAGCCCTGGACGGCATCAGCCTTTCGGTGGAAGCCGGGGAATTCCTGGCAATAGTCGGAACCTCCGGGAGCGGGAAATCCACGCTGCTGCATATGCTGGGCGGGCTGGATGTGCCGACCAGCGGCAGGGTTCTTGTCGGCGGCAGGGATATTTCCCAGATGAAAAAAGACGAGCTGACCATTTTCCGCCGCAGGAATATCGGATTTGTATTTCAGAATTATAATCTGCTGCCGCTGATGAACGTATGGGAAAATGTCGTGCTGCCGCTCCGGCTCGACGGCATCCGCCCGGACCGGGAATTTGTGGACGGGCTGCTCTCCTTTCTCGGCCTGGAATCCAAAAAATACGCCATGCCAAACCAGCTTTCCGGCGGCCAGCAGCAGCGGGTCGCGCTCGCAAGGGCATTAGCCGCAAAGCCGGCCATGATTCTCGCGGATGAACCGACTGGAAACCTGGACAGCCGGACCGGGCAGGATGTCATCGGCCTGATTCGCACAAGCAGCGAAAAGCTGTCCCAGACCGTCGTTATGATTACGCATAATGAAGAAATCGCGCAGATGGCCGGCCGGATTCTGCGGTTAGAAGACGGCAGGCTGTGCAATGCCGAAAGCTTCCTGAAAAAATCCGCCGCCAAATCACAGCACCTGCAGGATAACAGCAGCTGGATGCATCCTGTCATGGACAAAGCTTCCCGCATATACGGAGGTGCCTGACATGATGCATGTAAACAGCCGACAGGTAATCCGGGAAATTGCATGGAATACTTATAAAGCCGAAGCCAGGCGCAATCTTTTATCCATATCCGCCATCTGCATGGCATCGTTTTTTATTGCCATGATGTCCGCGATTGGCTCAAGCTACTGGCATACATTAACCGAACGCCAGCTGCGGATGCAGGGCATTGATTATGACATCGAATTAAGCGAGCCGAGCCCGGAGCAGGCAGAGATACTGCGCGCCGATGAAAAAATAAAATATGCAGGGCTTGCAGTCGCCTGCATGTCCGTGGAACAGTACAAAGACCGGGCTGTAGATTATGCGAAGCTCTACTGGCTGGATGATACCTGCTGGGAGAAGCAGACCGTCCCGGCGCTTGCGTCGTACACCGGGCATTATCCTGTCCGGGAAAACGAGCTTTTCTTAAGCGAAGCCCTGCTGCGCGCGATGCATATCGAAAACCCGCAGGCCGGCATGAAGCTGCCGCTGTCCTATCAGGTTCTGGCCAAAAGCGAAACAGACACGCCGCTTTTTGGAGAATTTATTTTATGCGGCTGGTACAAAGATTACAGCGGCAGTGAAACCGGCTATGTTTCCAAAGCCTTTTACGATTCCACCGGCGTAAAGCAGACAGATTTCGGGCTCGGCTCCCTGAAAATTTCACTGGTAAATCCGCTGTATTCTGCAAAGGACATTGCCAGGCTGAATGAAGCCGCAGGGATTCACGGAAGCCAGCGTATCAGCGCCGATGATTATGCCGTCCCGCACTTTATCCAGGTTATGCTTGCAGTTGCGGGCCTGTTTGTCATGGTGATTGCCAGTGCATACCTGTTTATTTTTAATACCATGTATATTTCGATTTGCAGGCATATACGCTGGTACGGGCAGCTCAAAACAGTCGGCATGACAAGCGCCCAGCTGCGGGGCGTCGTCTACCGCCAGGCCTTTTTAAACGCCGCAGCCGGAATCCCCGCAGGGCTGGCCGCAGCTGCATTCGTTTCCAAAACCGCCGTGCCCCGGATTCTTCTTATGGTAAACGGAGCCTATGAGGAATCGCTGGTTGTGCCTGTCCAGCCGTGGGTCTTTCTGGCATCCGGCCTGTTTGTCCTGTGCGTGAATTCTGCCAGCTGCCGCAGGCCTGCCAAAATAGCCGGAAGCTGCTCCCCTGTGGAAGCGCTGCGCTATACGCCGGCCCCTGTGCGCAGAATGACACGCCCGCGGGAAAAAGCTGCCATTTCGGACATGGCCTGGCAGAATATTTTCCGTGATAAAAAACAGGCCGCTGTCATACTTTTATCTTCCACGATTGCGCTGTCCATCTTTTTTACGGTAAACGTCATTCTTCTGGGCAATGATGCAAAACATGTCCTGAACCAGAGGGATATGTACGATATGCAGTATATCAACCAGACGGTTCCAAAACAGGCAAAACAGGTATTCAGCGAAGATAAGCTGGCACAGTTAAAATCCATCGGCGGCGTAAAGACCGTCCGCCAGGTGACTTCTGCATTTGCCGATATTCCCTGCCAGGAAAATGTATTCGGGGAACTTTACCGCGCCCTGTATGCATCCAGATACAGCCCGGGCAATTATGAGGACGACATGGAAAAATACAGGCAGGACACAGACCACGCCTGGACACAGACATATTTCGGGACACGCCTTGTGGGCGTGGACGAAGAAGGCTTTGTTCTGTTAAACAAAAGCGTCGGAAATACCTTAGATAAAGAAGCGTTTGAAAATGGCGAGGATGCCGTCGTGCTGGAATCCGCCATGGTTGCGGGTGATTTCGGAATGGCAGGAAAAACCGTGCGTTTCCGCCTGCCGGACGGATTATATCCGGATGAAGAATACAGCATCCGGATTGCAGCCGTCAGCAGCAGGCAGGTCAATTATTTTGGAAGCGGCTCAACCCCGTTTCTCGCAGTCAGTGAAAACCTGATGAAAAAGCTCTTAGGCAGAACAATCATCGAACTGATTGAGATTGATTACAGGAAACCTTATTCCAGGGAAACCGAAGCTGCTGTAAAGGCTGTCTTCGCAGACGAAAAACGCGTGACGAACGACTCGAAGCTGGAACGGTACGATTCCATGCTGGATGCGGAAAAGCAGGTCAGGCTGCTCGGCTGCTGCATCGGCTTTCTGACTGCCGCGCTGGCCCTTCTTAATTACATGAATACCATGGCGGCTGCCATCCAGAACCGCGAAAAGGAATTTGCCGTTCTGGAAAGCATCGGCATGACGCGCCGGCAGATGCGCCGCATGGCCTGCATGGAAGGACTCGGCTACGGCGTCATTTCCATAGCCTGTTCCCTCGTGCCGGGCACAGCATGCAGCTATGCCGTGTTTGATGCCCTGGCTTTCAGTTCTTCCTATGCAGTACCGTGGGGCAGCATGCTTATGCTCTACGCCGCAGCCCTTATGCTGTGCACGGCAGCCCCGGCTGTGCTGCTCGGGCTGTCACGCCGTGGAAGCATAATCGAGTAGCAGAAAAACCCATTGCTTTTCCCTGAAAAATGGTCTAAAATAAGAAAATAGACTTAGGAGGAAAAACAATGAAGAAACGAATCTGCTGTATTTTACTCTGCCTGGTGCCGCTGCCAGTGACCATTCTCCTGCAGCTGCTTGCCAGTGTGCCTGTCTTTGGAGTGACAACGATTGCATCTGTTGTAAACAGCTATTATCAGGGCATGCCTTACCAGGCAGCGCTTGACGAACTGTTTTCTGTCTGGTCTTCGAGTACCTTTATCGTTGCTGCTTCCATGACTTATGCGGTTGCAGCGCTGCTTTTATTCGGCGTGTGGTACTGGAAGAAGCTGGCGGTTGGGCAGGAATTTGTCCCGGCTTCATCTGCTTTTAACTGGCAGATTGTGGCTTCGTTTATTCTGCTGGCTGTCGGGCTGCAGTATATCGTTCAATACCTGATGAGCTTTATCGGGACACTGCGCCCGGACTGGATGCATGCATATGCAGAGCTTGCTGATTCAGCCGGGTTCGGCACCCTTTCGCCGCTGCTGCTGTTGTATTCCTGCATCATTGCGCCGGTATCAGAAGAACTGATTTTCCGCGGAGTTGCTTTTGGATATGCGAAAAAAGCAATGCCCCTGTGCCTGGCCATCTGCCTGCAGGCTGTGCTGTTCGGCATTTTTCACATGAATATCATCCAGGGAATCTATGCTGCTTTCCTGGGGCTGTTTTTAGGCTATGTGTGTGAAGAAAGCGGCACGATTGCAGCAGCCATACTGTTTCATGCTGTTTTTAACCTCTGCGGCACGTTTTTTAATCCGTATATGTATTACCATATGGAACAGCCGTTTTTCTTCCTGCTCTGGCTGACCGTGGGCGTGCTGCTGGCGCTCCATCACCGGGATGTCACCGGCGAGGGCCAGCAGGTGGACGTGGCCATGTTCGACACGATCTTCAGCCTGCTGGAGAACTCCCTGGTGAAGTACACCATCGGCGGCTACATCCCCGAGCGCAACGGCAACGTGGACCCCTCCATCTCCCCCTTCGACGTCTACAAGTGCAAGGACGGCTTTGTGGCCCTGGGCGTCGGCAACGACAAGCTGTTTAAGACCTTCTGCCAGACCATCCGCCACGAGGAGCTGCTGGAGGACCCCCGGTTCACCACCAACGAGGACCGCTGCAACAACTATATTCCCGATCTCCAGAACACGATCCGGGATTGGTGCAAGGACTATACCAAGGGTGAGATTGAGGCCCTCATGGATGAGGCCGGCATCCCCTGCGGCCCCGTGCTGAACGTGAAGGAGGCCATCGAGCATCCCCACATCCAGGCCCGGGAGATGATTGTGCATTCCCAGCACCCCACGATTGGCGATGTCCAGATTCAGGGCTGTGTGGTGAAGATGTCCAAGACGCCGGGCTCAGTTGATCTGCCGGCTCCCTTGCTGGGGGAACACAACTGCGAGGTATTCGGCATGACGCCGGAGGAAGTTGCGTTGTTGAAAAACGAAGGCGTGATGTG
>OFGR01000659.1_pt1 | contig 33237 bp, 32 predicted proteins | sample 1521811 | NCBI WGS metagenome assembly OFGR01 (sample SAMEA3504098, study PRJEB24116) | mouse gut metagenome | biome: mouse gut; feature: mouse-associated habitat; material: faeces | place: Denmark | collected 2011
AGTAGCGCCGGAACTCGGAGTCGCATCTTCTCACGGAGTTGGCGGCTTCCAGCAGGTAGTAGCGAAGGAAACGATTGCCGGACTTGATGAGTTTCCTGTCCTGGGCTTCAAACTCCCCGGACTGGTGTTGGGTCCAGACGAGGCCGGCGAATTTGGCCACAGACGCTTGGGATTGAAAGCGATGGATGTCACAGATTTCGGCGATGATACCGGCGGAGTAGACCTTGCCGATGCCTGGGATGGAAGTCAGCGTGTTGGGGATGATTTTGAATTGCTGCTCAATAGCCTTGTCCAAAACCTTGATCTGCTTTTCCAAGGCCCTCATGGTGGCGATAGAAACGGCCATCGCCTGGTTCACAGAGTTGTTTACAGTGACAGGCAGGCGATAGGAATTTCTGGCAGCGGCCTGGATCGCCTTGGCTTTGGCGGCAGGATCAGCGAAGTTGCGGCCCTTTTCATCAATGAACGCCGTCAGCTCATCCAAATCAGCGTAAGCCAGTTCGTCCACGGTTTCAAATTGTTCCATGAGCGCAAGAGTGGTGGCGCTGGTGTTTGCTATGTCCTTGTCTTGGGCCAAGCCAGAGCATTTCAAAAACAAATAATTAGCAAATCGCTGTTTTTCTCGGGTCAAATCCTGAACAGCGTAGAATCTGGCTCTGGTCAGCGTCTGAAGGGCTTTGTAGCGGTAATCGTCCATGTAGACCTCCTTGCCGATGCGTCCAAATCGGAGCTTGTCGGCAATCACAAAGGCGTCCACATCGTCATTCTTGGGCAGTTCGGGGTAGGACTCCTTGAACTTGTTGACCAGTTTGGGGTTGAGTACATGGATCTTCCGGGGATACTGGCCCAGCTTCCCGTCCTCGCGGAGGGCATAGACCAGGCTGTCCCCATAAATGGATGTGGCCTCCATGCCGATCACTACACCCTCCAACCCCTGGGACTGGATCGCCGACACGATCCTCTCTGTCAACATTTTAGCACCGCCACGGTTATTTTGCATCCGAAAACTGCTGTGCTTCTCACCGTCCGGCCTCATCAGGTACACCGCGTTGTTTTGGCTTCCCACATCAATGCCAACGAATAGTTGATTCACAATTTTCACCTCCCCTGTGTTGGGATTTCAGGCCAGCAGGCTTTGAGATACCCATGATAACCGGAGCATCAGCAACCTCGCATATCAGAATCATTCCGGGGCGGGCCAATGCGATAGCCCTCACTGCTGAGAGGGCGGCCCAACTCCCAGCAAACAGCCAGTGAGTTGGCAGCTAACTTCCGGCTCAGGGGAACTGACTATCTGAGCAGCAACCTTTCGGCTCTACCGGAGGCTAAAGAACTTGTCCCTGCTGTCCTACAGCTATTGTATCACGGGCATCTCTAAACCTGCTGATACTGAATTTATTAACCTGAAACTTATTATACGAGGAGTTTTGACGATGATAAAAGCACAAGACCCGTTCGCCCGCGTCCGGGCAGAGGCCGGGGCGCTGGTGGCGCAGATGACGCTGGAGGAAAAGGCCCGCCTCTGCTCCGGGCTGGACTTCTGGCACACCGGCGGGGTGGAGCGCCTGGGCCTGTCCCCGGTGATGGTGACCGACGGCCCCCACGGCCTGCGCAAGCAGGCGGGCAGCGCCGACCATTTGGGGCTGAGCCAGTCCGTCCCCGCCACCTGCTTTCCCCCCGCCTGCGCCAGCGCGTGCAGCTTTGACGACACCCTGCTGGAGGAGGTGGGCCGGGCCATGGGCGAGGAGTGCCGTCAGGAGGGGGTGGCCGTCCTTTTGGGCCCGGCGGCCAACATCAAGCGCAGCCCCCTGTGCGGCCGGAATTTCGAGTATTTCTCCGAGGACCCGCTGCTGTCCGGCCGGTCCGCCGCGGCGCTGATCCGGGGCATCCAGAGCCAGAACGTGGGGGCCTGCCTCAAGCACTACGCGGCCAACAACCAGGAGACGGCGCGGCTGGCCTCCGACTCCATCATCGATGAGCGGGCCCTGCGGGAGATCTACTTGGCGGGTTTTGAGCTGGCGGTGAAGGAGGCCCAGCCCTGGACGCTGATGTGCGCGTATAATAAGATCAACGGCGTCTACGCCTCGGACAACAAGCGGCTGATGGACGAGATCCTCCGGGGCGAGTGGGGGTTCGGCGGGGCCGTCATGACCGACTGGGGGGCCATGAACGACCGGGTAGCGGCTATCCGCGCCGGGTTGGACCTGGAGATGCCCGGCCCCTGCGGGGATTCCATCAAGCGCATCCTGGCTGCCATCGAGGCGGGGGAGCCGGACGGGGCGGAGCTGGACCGCTGCGCCGTCCGGGTGGCCGCGCTGCTCCTCAAAGCGGGGGAGAACACCGCCCGGCCCTATGACGCGGAGGCCCACAATCAGCTGGCCCGCCGTGCCGCCCGGGAGAGCGCCGTACTGCTCAAGCGGGGCCCCGCCCTGCCCGCCAACCAGGAGGCCAAAGTGGTCGTGGTGGGCGCGTTCGCCAAAGCGCCCCGTTATCAGGGGGCGGGGTCCAGCAAGATCAACCCCCACAGCGTCACCAGCCTGTGCGGCGCCCTGGACGCGCGGGGCACAAGCTACACCTGGTCTGCGGGGTACGAGGCGGAGGGGGAGAAGCCCGACCTGGACCTGATCGCCCAGGCGGTGGAGGCGGCCCGGGGGGCGGATGTGGTGTTCGCCTGCGTGGGTCTGCCGGACCGCTGTGAAAGCGAGGGCTTTGACCGCGCCCACCTGCGCCTGCCGGACTGCCAGAACGCGCTGATGGACGCCCTCATAGAAACCGGCGTCCCGGTGGTTGCGGTGGTGAGCACCGGCGGCGTGGTGGAGCTGCCCTGGCGGGACCGGGCGGACAGCATCCTGCTGCTCTACCTCACGGGGCAGAACGGCGGAAACGCCGCCGCCGACCTGCTGTTCGGGGACGCCAATCCCAGCGGAAAGCTGGCGGAGAGCTGGCCCGTATCCCTGTCCGACGTGCCCTGCAACGCCAACTTCGGCGGCAAGGGCAATGTGGAGTACCGGGAGAGCGTCTACGTGGGCTACCGCTATTATGACGCCGCGGGGAAAGCGGTGGCCTATCCCTTCGGCCACGGCCTGTCCTATACCAGCTTTGCCTATTCGGGGCTGGAGCTGCCCGCCCAGTGGGACGGGCGCGGCAAGCTGGCCCTGTCCTGCACCGTGACCAACACCGGGGACCGGGCCGGGGCGGAGGTGGCCCAGCTCTACGTGGCCCCGCCGGAGGGTACGGCGTTCAAGCCTGTGCGGGAGCTGCGGGATTACGCAAAGCTCACCCTCCAGCCGGGGGAGAGCAGACAGGTAAGCTTCACCCTGGAGCCCAGAGCCTTTGCCCGGTACGACGCGGGCGCCTCTGTCTGGACGGTGGACGGCGGCGCGTACTGCGTCGAGATCGGCTCCTCCAGCCGGGACATCCGGCTCCGGGGCCAGGTGGCGGTGGAGGGCGCGAAGCGGGACGCTGGGGCTGGCTTCCAGGAAGCCGCCCCGGCCTGCTACGCGCCGGACACGATCCCGTCCGTGACCCGAGAGCAGTTCGAGGCGCTGCTGGGACGGAAGATCACCCCATGGAGGCCGGTGCGGCCCTTCACTCGCAACTCCACGCTGGGCGAGCTGCGCACCTGCGCGCTGGGCCGGGAGATTGTCCAACAGGCCGAGGCGGGGATGCGGGGGATGCTGGCGGGCCAGGACGACCTGTCCGCCATGCTCCAGGCCATGCTGGAGGATATGCCTCTGCGGCAGTTCGCCATGATGGCGGGCCCGGCTTTCGCGGGGGAACGGCTGGAGGGGCTGCTGGCGCAGCTCAACACCCAGCCGGAGGATGCCGCGGCCATCTAAACGCAGAAGAACGCGCCAGCCTGTCCGGCGGGCGCGTTTTTGCGGCACGTATCAAAATTTTTCCGCGACCCCTCCAACTTTTCCCGCCGCCGGAGCGTCTAATACACAGAAAGACAAAACGGAGGGATCGTTTCATGAGACGCACCATACAGATTTATGCGCCCAAACGGGCCGGGAAAAGGGCGCGGGCCAGAAGGCGGCGGGGCGGGGATGTCTTTTTGATGCTGGTGATGATCGCCCTGTCCCTGGTGGCCATATCTGCGGGGGCGCAGGCCGTTACGGCCTGGAGGGCGGACCGCGCTTCCATTGAGGAAACCAGCACCAGGGAGACAGCCGGCGCGCCGCCGGAGGAGGTTGGTTCGGAGGAACGCTTGGACGGGGACGCTGGTGAAGCGACGGATACGGAGCCTTCGCAGGCTGTCCAGGAGGAAACCGGGCCCGCGCCGTCCGGGGCGTATGACTTTTCAAAGCCCGTCCCCCTCTCGGACCCGGCGGATACCGCCTATTTTGACGACGCGGTGTTTATCGGCGACTCCCGGACGGAGGGGCTGTTTCTCAACACCGGGCTGTCCAACGCCGCGTCCCTTGCCCACATGGGGCTGATGGTGGACACCGTTTTTACCAGGCCGCTGTTCAACGTCGATGGGGAAAAGGTGCCCGTCATCGACGCGCTGAAGACTGCCGACTTTTCAAAGGTATATGTCATGCTGGGGATCAACGAGACGGGGTGGATCTACAGCTCGGTATTTGTCCAGAAATACGGCGAGCTCATCGACGCCATCCGGGAGATCAAACCGGACGCCGTGATCTATATCCAGGCCATCATGCCTGTCTCCCAAAGGGTCTCGGACACCCACAGCTACATCAAAAACGCCAAAATCAGCGAGTATAACCAGCTTTTGCAGCAATTAGCGGAGGAAAAGCAGGTCTATTACATTGACACCGCCGGCGCGGTGGCGGGAGAGGATGGGGCGCTCCCGGAGGACGCCGCCCCGGACGGCATCCATCTGGTGCGCTCCTACTGCCAGAAGTGGCTGGAATACCTGATGGCCCACACCGCCCCCGGCGAGAAAGGAGGGGCCGCATGAAGCATATCTTGACCATAGTTCTGACCGCCGCGCTGGTTCTTCTGTCCGCCTGCTCCGCCCCGCAGAATGAAGAGCGGAAGATCGACCTGGACGCTCTGGCGGAGGAGCTGCTGGAAAGCGGCATCTTTGAAGAGGAGCTCAACCCGGCCGACGGGGAAATCGCCGAAAAGCTGTACGGCATCGACGATGCGGTGTCATTCCAGCTCTATGTGGGCAGCGGGGCCACGGCGTCGGAGCTGGCCCTGCTGGAATTTGAGACGGAGGAGGACGCGAAGGCGGCCCTGTCCCTGGCCCAGGCGCGGGTGGACGCGCAGGCAGAGAGCTTCGCCGCCTATCTGCCGGGCGAGGTCAAAAAGCTGGAGGACGCCGTTGTGGATCAGCATGGCCGTTATGTGGTAGTATGTGTTTCGGAGGGGGATGCGGGCCCGATCCTCTCCAACTATTTTCAGGGCGGGTGACGGATGGATGAAGCCGGTGCGGGAGCTTGTCCTGCTGATTGAAAACGGGCAGGAGCGGTTTTACCGGATCGCGTACTCCTATGTGAAAAACCGGGAGGACGCGTTGGACATCGTCCACAACGCCATCGTCAAGGCGCTCCAGTCCTGTCCCGGCCTGCGCAGCCCGGAATATGCCCAAACTTGGTTCTGCCACATCCTCATCAATGAGAGCGTCTCCTTCCTGCGCAAAAACCGCCGTTTTGTACCGCTGGAGGAAATACAAGAGACAGCGGACGATACCCAGCCGGAACAGGAGGCATATCTTGACCTGTACGCGGCCCTTGACAAGCTGCCGCCGGAGCTGAAAACCGTGGTGATCCTCCGCTTTTTCGAGGATATGAAGCTGGACGAGATCGCGGAGGTCTTGTCCGCCAACCTGAGTACGGTAAAGTCCCGGCTGTACCGGGCGCTGAAGCTGCTGAAGCTGGATATGGAGGTGTTGGACGATGATGGACCGTAAGGGGTATGAGCGGATACCAATTCCCGAGGAGCTGGACGAGGTGGTTCAGGAGGCGATTGCCGAGGGACTGTCCCGCCGCCGCCGGCATGGGACGCTATTTGTTTTGAAATGGGCGGGCTCTATTGCCGCCGTGCTGGCGCTGTGTGTCGTCACCATGCTGAACCTGTCCCCCGCTTTCGCGTCGGCGGCCTGCAAGCTGCCGGTGGTGGGCGGGCTGTGCCGGGTGTTCCTGTTCCGGGAGTACCACGCCCAGGACGAGGTCAAATATATCGACGCTCAAATCCCTCAAATTGAAAACACCGGGAAAACAGAGCTGGAGGCCAGGGTGAACCTGGAGATTCAAAAGGTGGTGAGCGCCTGCCTGGAGGAGAGCGAGGCTCGGGCCAGGGATTATTACGACGCGTTCATACAGACCGGCGGGGACCCCGGGGACTTCCTCCCCATGGGCATCACGGTGGACTATGAGATCCACCACATCAGCCCCCAGTACGTCTCCTTCACCGTGCGGGAGTATGAGACCGCGTTCCGGGTGTATAACCAGTATTTTTACTACAACCTGGACCTGGACACCGGCCGGGACCTGACCCTGCGGGACTGGTTCGGCAACGACTACCGGCGGATCGTGGCGGACAGCATGGAGCAGACCATCGCGGGCTGGAGCGAGGAGCGGCGCGCCATGCTGTGGGACGACCTGTCCCTCATCGACCTGATCTCGGAGAACACGGACTTCTACCTGAACCAGGACGGGCAGGCGGTGGTGGTGATCGAGCGGTACGAGGCGGCGTGCGGCGCGGCGGGACAGCTGGAATTCGTGATCGAAACGATTGAGCAGCCTTTCTCGAAATGAAAACACCCCGGAGGCGCGAGCCTCCGGGGTGTTTATGTTCCATAGGAGAATGGGGTCAATCGGGAGTCTTCCCATCCAAGGCGATCCGCAGTCTGGCCTCCACTGTGTCTATCTGCTCCTTCACGTTCCCAGAGATCGGGGCTCCAATGATATCCCCCTGGCTGTCCACGATATAGGTGGTGGGGTAAGTGAATATCTCCGACACAAAATCCTTGTAAAAATCCCTCTCAGGGCTGGGAGAGATATTGAGGTAGGTAACCCCTTTCTCCTTCAAGACATTCCGGGCAAAGGCGAGCTGCTCCTCCCCTTCGCCGGAGTCGGCGCCCACGCCGATGAGGTTGATGTTTCGATCTTTGAATTCCTGATACATCTCCTCCAGCTCGGGCATCTCGGCGATGCAGGTACCGCAGCCGTTGTTCCAGAAATTTACGATAATGGCGTCGTAACCGGCAAAGATATCGCTGGAAATGGCGCCGCCTTCAGTATCCACCTCGTCAAATTGAGGGAAGGGCGTCTTGGACACCAGCTGGTCATCTCCGCCGGAACCACAGCCAAACAAAGCGGTCAGCAGAGCGGCGCTCAAAAACAGCGTCAAAATTCGTCTCATGTGGTTGTTTCCTTCTTTCCTCGGGTGGTTTTCAGTGAAAATGTTTTAGAAATGGCTTGGTGGGGGCAGGTGGTGATGCAGTCGCCGCAGCGGATGCATTCGGCATGGTTGGGGGAGCGGAACACATCCACATCCATTTTGCACACCTTGGAGCAAGCCCCACAGGCGGTACACTTGTCCCGGTCTATATTCAGGCGGTAGAGGGAGACCCGGTTGAACAGGGCGTAGAACGCCCCAAGGGGACAGATCCACTTGCAGAAGGGCCGGTAGAAGAACGCGGACAGCACTACCACGCCCAGCAGGATACAGCTTTTCCAGGTGAACAGCCGGCCCAAGCTGGCGCGGATGCTGGGGTTCGCGATGGCCAGGGGGATGCCTCCCTCTAAAATCCCGGCAGGGCAGATATACTTGCAGAAAAAGGGGTCGCCCATGCCCACCTCGTTCACCACCGTCATAGGCAGAACGATGACGAAGATTGCCAGGATCACGTATTTCAGATAGGTGAGGGTGTGGAACCGCCTAGTGCTGAACTTTTTGGTGGGGATTTTGTGGAGCAGCTCCTGAAACCAGCCGAAGGGGCACAGGAATCCGCACACCGCCCTCCCCAGCAGCGCTCCCACCAGGATGAGAAAGCCGGTCACATAGTAGGCCAGGTGGAACTTGGACGAGCCCGTCACCGCCTGGAGGGAGCCGATGGGGCAGGAGGCCGCGGCGGCGGGACAGGAGTAGCAGTTCAGCCCGGGGACACAGACAGCCTTCAGCTTCCCCCGGTGGATCTTCCCTTGAAAAAAGTTGAGCAGAAAGGGGTTTGTGGCCAGGGTGGCACCCAGCTGAATCTTCCAGCGGTTTTTGTTGCTAGCCAATGCCCACACACTCCAGACATAAATTGATTCCCTTTTGCAGGACTGTGGCCCCCTCACCCCGCCACAGGCCGAAGCCCATCAGTACCAGCGAGACCGCCAGCAAAAAAACAGTACTCTTTCTCATATCAGCCCATGGGGACCATACCGGCAGCCTCACCACCAGCAGGAGCGTCTCCGCCTATCCCCCCGGCCATCCCCGCAAAGGCGGCGGCGGACTCCACCAGATCGTCCCTGTCAATCACAATGCTCCAGGAGGAAAGGAAGGAACCGTTCACATACCAGGAGGCGGTGTTGTGAATCTCCTCGTCCTCGATCATGCCGGAATTGTGGCCTACGGCCTCTTTCAGGGAGTCGTTCCAAAGAATCACCGGGAAGGGAGCGTCGGCGAACACCTCGTTCCCCTCCCCGCTCTTGGTACACAGGACGATGTCCGCCCCGTTCCCCTTTACGCCCTCATAAGCGTCCACCAGGGTCTGGAAAAAGGCCGGGGCATTTTCATCGGCGGGGTCGGCAAAGGCGAAGAACACCACGTTCCCCAGATCAGCTTTTGTGAATTCCTCCCCGGAGAGGGTGGCGGTGGAGAAATCCCCCACCTTGTTGGCCTCCACCTTGTCCCCGGCGGGGACGCTGTTGGCTTCGATGTAGGCGTCCACCCAGTCCTGGGTCACATACCCTTTTCCCAGGGCATCGTCCAGGGTAAGGGTGCCCGCCTCAATGGCCTGCTCCACCTCGTCCAGGCTGGGCTTTTTCTCGCCGCAGGCGGCCAGGGACAGGATCAGTGCCAGAGACAGAACGAAAGCGGTGATCTGATGTTTTTTCATGGGGTCCATAGGTGTGTTTCTCCTTTTTAAGTTGATTTCCGCGGCGGGGCCTGCGCCGCTTCCCTTTGCTCCGGGCGCAGTTCCCCCGCCCACTCAAAGCCCTTTTTCGCCGCCACCACGGCGATGATCTCATTGATGACGGCGGCGGCCGCGATGGTGCCCTGGATGATCCTGGCGCTGTCCGGGTCGGCCCCTGTCAGCACGGAGACGGCGATCCCGGTAAAGACCAGGGACACGCCGGAGTGGGGCAGCAGGGTCAGTCCCAGGTATTTTTTCACCGTGTCCGGGGCTTTGGTGATGCTGGCTCCAAAATAAGCGCCGAAATATTTACCCGCCGCCCGGGCGGCGATATACACCGCGGTAAACAGCCCTGCTCCAAAGATCAAATGGTAGTCCAGAGGCGCGCCCAGATTGAGGATCACCAGGATCATGGCTGCGCCCAGGATGGGATTGAAGGCGCTCATCAGCCTCGACAGCCGTTCCTCTGAAATCATGTTGGAAAACGCGGCGGAAAAGGCCATGCCGATGAGCATGAAGTTCAGCACCGGGCGGGGCATCACCACATGATTGAAGAAAAAGCCCACCCCAGCCGCCGCCAGAATCGTCAGCAGCAGGATTGCCAGGGACGCGGAGGCGCTGCGCTCTTTTCTCAGTGCCAGCCCCGCCGGGATGCCCACCGCCGCGCCGATGATCAGGGGGAGGCCCACCACCAGGGCCGCCATGTATGGAGGGAGCGTCCCGGCGGAGAGGTTTCCGGTCACGACGGCGATGGTGGTGAAAAAGACAATGCAGCCTACTATGTCGTCTAATGCAGCCATGGGGATAAGGGTTTGGGTCACCGGTCCGCTGGTCCTGAACTCCCGGACGATGGACAGCGCCGGGGCGGGGGCGGTAGCCAAAGCGATCCCGCCGAGTAGAAAGGCCAGGTAGACGGGGAGCTGGGAGAGATAAAAAACAACCCCGAATACCAGGCAGAGCAGCAGAAACGTGCCCAGCGACTGGGTAAGGGTGGTGATGACGATGGAGCGTCCAAAGCGTTTGAGTTTACTCCAGACAAGCTCTGTCCCGATCATCAGGCCCACAGCGCACTCCAGGATGTGGACGGCGTTCTGATACCACCCGGCGTCCAGCAGCGGCTGGTCCATCAGGGAGAGAACGTGGGGACCCAGCGCCATCCCGGCAATGAGCCAGCCCAGGATGGCGGGCAGTTTGACCTTTGACACCAGCTTCCCGGTCAGGAACGCGATCCCGGCTGACAGGAAAAGCCTGAATAATGACAACGCCATGTATGACATCTCCTAGTTATCATTTATCAATGCTTTGCAGGACGCACTTTTTCTTTTCGGAACACCAGGCCGCACACCAGGGACATAACCAGTAAGCTCACCACAAAACCCACCACGGTGTCGGTGAGATAGTGGGCCCCCATGATAATCCGGGAGAAGGCCACCAGGGCTGTCCAGGCGAAGCCGATGCCCAGCAGAAGGCCCTTTTTGTCTGCCAGCCGGTTATCCAGCCGGGGCAGCAGGCCCAAAATCAGGATGAGGGCGGCGGCGTTTCCGGTGTGGCCGGAGGGGAAGGACTTGAACTCCTCACCCGCCACGCCGGCGGCCACCAGCGTGTCCTTCAGCTCGCTGCCCGTCTGCCACCAGGGCATGAAACAGGCCCGGGGATCGTTGGCCACCAGCCGCATCCGCGCCCGGCCCCAGGGGATCTTGACGATGTTGATAAGCGCAATCTCAGCGAAAATGACGAAGAACAGCGCCGCGCCCACCCGGATCAGTTCCTCATGGCCGGCGTTCCGGGCCAGCCGGAACACCAGCGCCATGACCGCGGCACCGCACGCCACGCCGATGACCGCGACGACGGGCCTGGGCCAGGTCAGGTAGATACTGGGCATGAACGAGGCCATCAGCGTACCCAGCGCCGCCAGCACCGCGCCGCCAACACATTGCAATATGCCGGTCAGCGTTTTCTCCCGGCTGTGCCCGGCGATGAGCATGGCCCCCGCCGCCGCGAAGCCCAGCACGGCGGGGTACTCCCCGAAGGCCGCCAGGGCAATGCCGGACAGGCTGCTCTCGTTGTACAGCGCCTGGGAGATGGGAAAGTCCAGGAACGACCCCAGCACCATCAGCGCGGCGGCGGTTCCGAGCGCGGTCAATACCGCTCGCCGGGATAAAAGGGCGTTTTCACGCTTCATGAGCTTTCCCTCCCTGTTACAGCGCCGCCCGCATCTGGGCGGCGATCTCCTGGATGCAGTCCTCCGCCTGGGGCATCACGCCGATCTGATCGGCGAATCCGTGGGAAATACCTTCGTAGACAATGGTTTTCAGCGCCACGCCCGCCTTTGCCGCCGTCCGGGCGTAGGCGAAATCCTCAAAGGCCAGCATATCGTGCTCGCCGAACACCAGCAGGGTGGGCGGCAGGGCGTGGAAATCGTCCAGCAGCGGGGAGGCGTAGATGTGCTCCGGGGGCAGCTTGCCCTGCAAATACACCCTGTCCAGCAGGCCGTCTGAATTCATCATATCGGTCATCATGCCCAGCACGCTGCGCAGGACCTTGCCGTGGCGCTTGCTGGCGCGGTATTTGTCCAGGTCCGCCCCCTGGTAGAACTCGGTATGCGCCCCGGCCAGATTCACCGCCGGATAGAGCAGGACCTGGAGCTTGACCATGCCGGTCCCCTCCTCCCGGTCCCGGAGGGCGACCGCCGCCGCCAGATTGCCACCGGCGCTGTCACCCCCCACGGCAATGCGGACGGGGTCGCCGCCCAGCCTGGCGGCATTGTCATGGGCCCAGCGCAGGACAGCCCAGCAGTCGTCAAAGGGCTGGGGGTAGTGGTGCTCCGGGCACAGGCGGTAGTCCACGTTCAGCGCCACACAGTCGATGTTCTGTACCAGCAGCTTGCACATCTGCTCCACGATGTCCGGTCCGCCGCCAAAGAATCCGCCACCGTGGTAATAGACGAATATGGGGAGGTTCTCCCCCGCATCCTCCCGCTTGTAGACGCGCACGGGCACCGGGTAGCCGTCGGCGCTGTCCACGGTGATATGCCTGGTGGAGATACCCTCGTCGGCGATGTAGTCCCCCTTGTACTCTCCGAACATTTTGCGGAAGGGGGTCACGATCTCCAAAACCGAGGCGTCATTCCTGGGCTTGGGCATAAAGTGGCTGAGAAGGGGCATCCACTTCATGGACTTGTAGAGCCTGGGGTCCATATCTCCCGGCTGGCCTCCCTCAGGAATGGGCTTGACCAGTACCTCCACCCCGCTCACGGTCTGTGTCCGCTGGCCGGAACGCATTTTTTCCAGCAGCTGTGTGTCATAGTGCCGTCCCATATGATGACCCCCTAAAGTGTTTTTGTGTTATTTCATCATAGCACATCAGGCCGGCCGTGTATTTCAGAAATGCCGTATTTATAACAAAAAAGACGGCTGATGTTCCGTTGCCATTCCATGAGAAAAGCCTGCCGTCCGGCAGGCTTTTCTCATATGATTTATCGGTAGTCTTTGCGGGTGTTGAGGAACTTCTTTTCCTCCTGAGGCAGGTCAAGTCCAATGGTGCCGCCGGGATTCATGACAAAATCGGGGTCAAAGTAGTTTTTCAGGGCTTGGATGGCACCGTACTCCCGCTCTCCGATGTAGCCCTCGATCCAGGGGGCGAACATCTTGCCGATGCCGTGGTGGTGGCTCACCGCCGCCCCGGAGCGCTGGATGGCGTCCAGGATGGTGGTGTGGTAGCGCTTGAACTCCGCCGCGTCGTTCATTTTGGTGATGAAGATGAAGTAAAGATTGGCCCCCTGGGGGTAGCAGTGGGACATATGGGTGGTAACCACGGTGTTGGGCAGGGCATGGCACACCGCCCGCACATCCCGGTGAACCTGGGCCATGTTGGACCAGTTGACGGTGCACTCCAGGGTGTCGGTGATGACGCTGAAGTCCATCAGGGTGTCCCGGAGGTAGGGGTCGTTGAAGCGGCCCTTCTCCCAGCTGCGGGTGACATAGCCCGTCATGGGCATGGCCCCGAATTTCCGGGCGATGCGGCCGATGTTCTTGGCCACGTTTTTGGAGAAGCCCTTCTCCCCGTCGGTAAAGCCCAGGAACATGCACCGCTCCATGTCCTTGTAGCCCAGTTTGTCCATGATGGGGGCCAGCAGCGTGTCGTCCACATTGTACAGCCGGAGCATCAGGTGGGTCTCCTCCGGGTCGGACAGGCGGAACACCGAGGAATAGCCGCACTCCCGCTGCATCATCTCCCGGGCGGCGGCCATGGCGGTGGGCCAGTCCCGGAACATATAGGAGAAGCGTTTGCGGTTTTCCGGCATCCAGCGGAACACCCGCAGCGTTACCTCGGTGAGCACGCCGAACGCCCCCTCGGAGCCCAGCATGATCTGCTTCATGCTGGGGCCGGTGGCCTCCCTGGGATAGGGGCTGGTGGTGATCCGGCCAATGGGGGTGGCGTATTTCTGGGCCAGCACAATGTCCTCAATGGTGCCGTAGTAGGTGCTGTTCTGCCCCGCGCCACGGGTGACCACCCAGCCGCCCACGCTGCTGTACTCAAAGGACTGGGGAAAGTGGCCGCAGGTGTAGGCCCGCTTGGCCCCGAAGCGCCGGGGCGCGTCCTGGAGGGCGGCCTCCAGGTCCGGCCCGGACAGCCCCGCCTGGACGGTGATGGTCTGGTCCACCTCGTTGAAGCTGAGGATCTTGTTGAACCGTTTGCGCATATCCAGGCTGATGCCGCCCTTCATGCACTCCATGCCCCGGGTGACGCTGCTGCCGCCGCCGTAGACGTACAGGGGGATCTTGTGCTGGACGGCATAGGCCACGATGTCCTCCACCTGTTCCGCGGTGTCGGGGTAGACCACCACGTCGGGAAGGTTCTCGATCTGTTTATGGCGCAGGCGCAGCAGATCGTACCCCGTGCAGCCGTAGGCCACCGCCAGCCGGGGGTAATCCCCGGTGGTGACGAAGTCCTCCCCCACGATCTGTTTCAGCGCCGCCACGTGCTCCGGGGCGATTTGGGAGGGGTGATCGGACAAGTCCACCCGGTCGAAGCCGATATCGTCGGTGTAGTCCCGGAAGTCGTCATCCGTCATCTGGAAGGATTCCTTCATCAGCTTGTAGAGGGATTCCTTGGGATATTTGAAGAAATTGGGGTCGCCCCAGCGGAAGATGGAACGGTAGCTCCCCTCCGGGGCCGGGGCCTCCAGCCAGTTGGGCCGGAAGCCCTTGTACGGCTTATTGCTCACAGCGTATCGCTCCTTTTCGTGATATGGTTGATCCGGCGGTACAGGGGTTCCAGCCGGGGGAACAGCCTGGCGTAGGCATCCGCGTACAGCCGGGCGTAGGTCTTATGGCGCTGGGGGTCGGGGCGGAACACGTCCCCCTCATGGACCATGGCGGCAATGGCCTGCTCATAATCCCGGAATGTTCCCAGGGCCAGGAAGGCCGCCATGGCCGCCCCCACGGCGCTCACCTCGTGGGTCTGGGTGCGCTTGACAGGCAGGCCGAACATGTCCGCCAGAATCTGGCAGGCCACATTGCTTTTCGCCCCGCCGCCCCCCACGTACAGCTCCTCCACCGTGATTCTGGCCCGCCGCTCCATGGCTTTCAAGGAGTAGTACAGCTCGAAGCCGATGCCCTCCAGGATGGCCCGGTACAGGTGGTAGCGGGTGTGGTGGTCAGAAAAGCCCACCACGGCCCCCCGGGCGGTGGGGGTGGTGATCCCCGGCGTCCAATAGGGCTGGAGGAGCAGTCCGCCGCACCCCGGCGGGATATCCGCGATGTACTCGTCCAAAAGCTGCTCCGGGGGACAGCCCAGCTCCTTGGCCCGGGCCAGGTCCTTGGCGCAGAACTCCCGCAGGAACCAGGACACAAGCCAGAAGCCCCGGTACAGCTCGATCTCCGGGTTGTAGAGGTGGTTGGGAACCGCCGGGTAGGCGGGCATGAAGGGCTGGGGCTCCACATAGCGGTCCAGGGCCAGCTGGACGGTGGCGGTGGTGCCCAGGGAGATGGCCGCCTTGGCGGGCTGGGTCACGGACAGGCCCAGAGTCTCGCAGCCCTTGTCCGACCCGGTGGCGATGAGGGGCAGACCCCCGGGCACGCCGGAATCCGCGGCAAAGGCGGCGGTGGTATGGCCAATGGTGTGGCCGGAGGGCACCAGCCGGCACAGCTTTTCCTGGGGGATGTTGTAGATGCACCGGGTGAGGGCGGAACGGCCCTGCCAGCGCCGGTTTTTGTAGTCAAAGGGCATATGGCCGATCATATTGGCCGCCGAGTCGGCCAGCACCCCGGTCATTTTGTAATTCAAATAGGTAGGGAGCATGACATACTGGGCCGTTTTATCCCAAATGTCCGGCTGGCGCTGGGCGATCCAGTTGCAGGGGGAGGCGCGGTAGATGTTTTCCGTGGCCGGCGCCATCCCCGCCACCCGGAACATCAGCTTCCGATGAAAGGGAAAGGGGTCGCCGAACTCCGCCTTGCGCTTGTCCAGCCAGAGGATGATGTCCCGCAGGGGCTTGTTGTCCCGGTCCAGGCACACCACCGTGTCCCGGATGGTGGTGAGGGCCACGGCGGACACCCGGCTTAAGGCCCCCTTGTTCCGGCCGCAGACGGCCCGCCCGGCCTCGCAGAGCCGCTCATAGTAAAAGTCCGGGCTCTGCTCCGCCCAGCCGGGGTTGCGGGAGAAGTAGGGCTGCTGGTGTTTCACCTGGCACAGGTCCTCAAAACCGCCGTCCGGCCGGACCAGCAGGCAGCGGGTGCTCTGGGTGCCCACGTCGAAGGTAAGGATCAGCGGGGTATCCATCGCCGCCCACCCCCCTATCCATCGAGCAGGGCGCTGGCGGCCACCACGTCCACCCCCAGCCCCAGCACGTTTTCCAGCACCACGCCGCCCATGGCCACCGGACGGTCCACCGTGGCGGCGTTGATGGCGGCCATCACGGGGAATATCTTCTCCTTGGGGATCTCGGCGGACACCTTCACCGGCAGCACCGGGACGCCGGGGATGGTGGTGCGCACCGTGGTGCACAGGGTTCGTTTGGGGGCGGTGAGCTCCATGCGGGCGAACTCCGCCCCCCGCTTGCAGCCGTTTCCCGTCACCCGGATGGTATCCCCCTCCCGCTCCGCCGACAGGGTACAGCCCCGGGGGCATACGATACAGACCAGCTCATCCATGTTCCGTCACCTCGATATCCAATTCGATTTCGGAGCCCTCGTGCAGGCCGAACCGGGAGAAATCCACGTTCAGCCGTTCTATCTCCGGCGGGCGCAGGAAGGGGTAGCGCTTGGAGAACACCTCCCGCCCGTCTGCCCGGACGCGGAGTACGCAGCCGTCCAGCACCTCCCGGCTGCGGAAGTAGAGGGCGGTCTCGCTGTTGTCCCGGTCCAGGTCCAGCCGCTGGGGGACGGCGTAGAGCAGGGCCGGGGAGGGGCGTATGGGCACCGTCCGCCGGGGGGCGGCGGCATACCGGGCGGCGTTCCGCCCCGCCAGCTCCCCGCTCTCGGACACGTAGTCCACCAGATCGTTGACGTGGAGGGCGTTGCCGCAGGAAAACACCCCGTCCACGCTGGTCATGAGCTGGCCGTCGCACACCGGCCCCTTTGTCTTGGGATCTAATTCCACTCCCAGGGACTGGGCCAGCTCGTTTTCCGGGATGAGCCCCACCGACAGGATCAGCCCGTCGCACTCCACCACCTCCTCTGTGCCGGGGATGGGCCTCATGGAGCCGTCCACCTGCGCCACCTCCACCGCCGTCAGCCGGCCCGCCCCCAACACCCGGGTCACCGTGTGGGACAGGTACAGGGGGATGCCGTAGTCATGGAGGCACTGGTGGATGTTCCGGGTCAGGCCGGAGGGGGTGGGCTTGGCCTCGTACACCCCCAGCACCTGGGCCCCCTCCAGGGTGAGCCGCCGGGCCATGATGAGGCCGATGTCCCCGCTGCCCAGGATGACACATTTTTTGGTGGGGAGCTGGCCCAGCAGGTTGGTGAAATGCTGGGCCGTCCCGGCGGTGAACACCCCGGCGGGGCGGGTGCCGTGGATGGACACCTGTTTGGCGGTGCGCTCCCGGCAGCCGGTGGCCAGCACCAGCGTCTTGGTCCGGATGGTCCCCACCCCATCCCGGTTTACCAGGGTGACGTCGAAGCCCTCCCCGGCCCGCTCCGCCCGGGTGACGAAGGTCTGCACCGCGCAGCTGATGCCAGCTTGTTGAAAGCGGAGGATAAACCGCTGGGCGTATTCCGGCCCGGTGAGCTTTTCCTGGAACCGCACCAGCCCGAAGCCGTCGTGGATGCACTGCTTCAAAATGCCGCCCAAGCGGGCCTCCCGCTCCACCAGGAGGGTCTTGGCCCCCTCTCCGTGGGCGGACAGCGCCGCCGCCAGTCCCGCGGGACCGCCGCCGATGACAGTGACATCATAGGTACGCATATCAATACCCCCCTACTTCGTCCGCCCGAAGGTGATGTCCGACTGGCTGGAGGACTTTTTCACGTCCTCCAGAGGCACATCCAAAAACTCCGCGATGATCTGGGCCACCAGGGGGGAGCAGAAGCCTCCCTGGCACCGGCCCATGCCGGGGCGCACCCGCTTTTTCACCCCGTCCACCGTGGGTACGCAGATGGGGGAGCGCAGGGCGTCCAGAATCTCCCCCCGGCTCACCTCCTCGCAGCGGCAGACGATCACGCCGTAGTCCGGATTCTCCCGGATCAGGGCGGCCCGTTCCCCGTCCGGCAGGTCCCTCAGCACCGGCGGGCCCTTCCGAATGGGGTTGAAGCTTTCGTTGCGCTCCACAGTCCTGCCCCTCTTGCGCAGCTCCTCCACCGCCATTTTCTCAATGTCCAGGGCCACGGCGGGGGCGGTGGTCAGGCCGGGGGACTGTATCCCCGCGCAGTGGATGAGGTTATGGATTTTACGCCCCTTTTCGATGATAAAGTCCTCCTCGAAGGTGGGGGCGCGCACCCCGGTGAAGTAGGTGATGATGTCCCCCTGGCTGAGGGCGGGCATGGTCCTTTGCTGCTTGGAAAACACGTGGGTGATGCTCTCGGGGTGGGTCTCGGTGTTTTCCTTTTCCCAGGTCTCCACCGCGTCCGGGCCCGCCAGCAGGTTGTCGTGGACAGTGTGCAGGATGCCTCCCCCTTTGGAACGGCCCCGGGTGCGGGCCGCCTCCATGACGGAGGCGATGGAGGAAAACGAGGCCCCCGCCTTCTTATCCAGAATGGAGTTGGTGCCCCGCCGTGGGTGGATGGAGTAGAAACGGTCCCCCGCCATCCGGGCCACCTCCTCAGCGAAGACCCCTGCCGCGTTGATGACCAGGGCCGGATATACCGTGCCCCGGTTGGTGGCGACGGATTTGATCTCCCCGTCCTCCACCTCCATGGACAGAACCGCCGTGTCCAGCGACACTTTCGCCCCGTTCTGCACCGCGTTTTCCCCGTAGGCGATGGTCAGGCCGTAGGGGCAGACACAGCCGGAGGAGGGGTTGGACACCGCGAATTTGAAGTCCCGGCTCAGAGCTGGCTCCCGCCGTCTCAGCTCCGCACCGGAAATGATCCGGGTATCGGAGATGCCGTCGTGATATCTGCGCCACAGGCAGTACAGGGCGATGAAGGGTCGCAGCCAGCCCTTGTCAAAGCACACGTACTGCCCCACCCGGCGGAAGGGTACGTCCAGCTCCCGGCACACCTCATCGTACATGGCGTTCCCCCTGCGGATATAGCGGTGCTTCAGGGAGCCCTTTCCCAGATCCACGCCGGGGTGGACCTCGCCGTCATTGCGCCCGGAGGCATGGAGGGCCAGGTCCGGCTCCTTATCCACCAGCAGAATGTCCAGCTTCCACTTGGACAGCTCCCGGGCAATGGACGCGCCGGAAATGCCGCCGCCGATGATGAGCGCGTCCGGCCGGGCGCCCTCCAGCACGCTGTCCCGCAGGTCGGGCAGGCGCATGGGCTGAGCTTTGGCCTCCGCGCATGTGATGTCGTTGACCACATGAACCCGGCTGTACTTCACCGCCGCCAGCTGGCAGGCCTCCACCACATCCGCCCAGCGGTCCAGCTTCCCGGACAGCACAACGCTGCCATCCCGCAGCTCCGCCCGCACCGCTCCGCCAAAACGGGCGGACAGCTTTTTGTTTACCTTTCCCATATCCACGGATCTTGCACCTCTTTTAATTCCCAACAAGTCGGTCAAACGACCGACTTAATTTAAATGAATCATAACACAGCAAGTTTAGATTGTCAAGGGGGCGCAAAAATGCTATAATATAGTTAAGTATTTTTGTGGAAAAGAGGGAAACGGATGGCCGCACCCAGAAAAGAAGATGTAAAACCGGTGATCTTGAATGCCACCCAGGTCCTGCTGGAGAAGGGAACTTTGGGGGACACCTCTCTGGCGGATATTGCCAAAAAAGCGGGGGTGTCCAAGGGGACGCTGTACTACCACTACAAGACCAAGGGGGAAATTTTGTTCGACCTGGCCGACCGCTACCTCAGCGAGCAGTGGGACGACTTTATCCGCTGGACGGATGACGAGGCCAAGGACACCTCCCTGCCCCGGCTGGTGAAATACGTGGTGGAGCGGGACACCGCCTGGGCCGGCCTGCGGATGCACCTTTTGTGCGAGGCCCAGGCGGGGGATGAGGTGCTGCGGGAGAAGCTGGTGCGCCGCTATGGGGAGTTCCACCAACTCATCAGCTCCCGGATTGCCCAGCGCACCGGGGTTTCGGCGGAGTTCCTGGCCTGGCTGATCCTGCTGGTGTCCGACGGAATCATCGTTCAGGAGGCGATGCAGAACGGGGCCTTCGACCGGAATGGTTTTATTGCCCAAAGTGCGGAAATTCTGAAAGGGTTTAACAAATGAGAAGGTTGAACAGCAGAGGGAGGGCCCTGCTTTTATTCCCTGCTGCTTCACATAGATAAACCTGTAATTTGCAAAAACAATGGGCGGAGAGTTTCCTCTCCGCCCATGCTTATGGTCTACGCCGCCTTTTGAAACCGAATGCTCTGCGCCCGCGTCTGGAGCTCCTGCCCCAGGAACTTCAGCGTGGCAAATTCATCGTCCAGTCCATCCAGTTCCCGGCGGAGCACACCCTCATAGTGCTTCTTTTTCTCCTCCAGCGCCTGGATCTTCAGTACCCAGCGTTCCATCACCGCCGGGCTCTGGCTGCCGGACTTGATGAGGTAGTCCGCCCGCTCCTGGTAGGCAGCGATCTCCTTCTTCACCGCTGCGTAGAACTCCTCGGTCATCTTGGACCGTTGCTTTTCATCGTCAATGATGAAAAAGCTGTTCACCATCAGCGGAGTCTCCCTGCGGTTGAGCCCGCCCAGCAGGCCGATGAAGTCCTCAAACAGATCCACCTTGTCCATGTAGGTGCGGGGCACGAAGTACATATGCCCCGAGATGCTCAGCTTGGTGGCCTCCAGCCCCCGCAGGTAGTTGACGCAGATAGTCTCGATCTGCTTACGGTTGGCACACCGCTGGTAGAGTTCAAACAACTCCTCCGCCTTGCGGCAGCAGGCGGCCACGTCGATGGCGTCATCCGGCACCAGGTTTTCCGCCCGGAACACGCCGTCCCTCTTGTCGTAGCTGATGTTGGCCAGCTTCTCGTAGTTGTTGGTACGCTGGTTCAGCGTCTCCTTCACCAGCTCCCGGGATAAAATCTCGGCGCTGGTGCGTTTATTGTCCCGGCAGTAGGCCAAATAGATGTTGGTCTCCCCCATGACGGTCACAGGAACCCGCTCCCGGATGTCGCCGGTGGCGGAGCGGAAAGCGTCCCCCACGGACAGCCGGGTGCCGCCGGCATAGGGGATGCCCATGTCCTCGCACAGCTTGGACAGTTCTCCCTTGTCCACCAGCAGGTTCGCCAGGGAAAAATAGAGGAACTTGCCCAGCATATGGGCCTGGTCGCCCTGGGATGTGCCGATGAAATCGTGCATATCAAATACGTTATCCATTTTCATGTCCCTTTCTTGTTAAGTATGAATGGAGTAATACGCCTTCTCCATATTCTCTTGTCCATGGAGGATCAAGCCGCCACACATGGCGGGCTTGCCGCCGCAATACTCTTGAAAGAAAAAGCTGTATGGCTCAAAATCGGTGTAAAATTCGACTCGCTCAGATCTGGGCCACCGAAAATTGTCCCGCAGGAATTTCACCAGCTTGTGCCGGACGAGTTTATTGTCCAGGCATTCCCGAAGCCGTTCATCGCAGCGAAAGACCAGCCGGGACCGGGGCGTGCGGGGTACCACGGATAACCCCCGCCACTCCTTTGGCCCGTTGGGGACGGCGCTGTCCCGCACAAACGCCATCAATTTCTCATAATCCAATATCACACATTCTTCCCAGCCGAACAGCCGACGCCCGCAGTAGTTCAGCCACGCGAGCCGGATGCTTACAGTTCCGCGAAAGCAGTCCCGACGAAACACTGCAAAGGAATTGGACCCGTTCTGCGCGGCATATCCGTGTGCCTCCAGATCCTCGAATACGCCGCGGGACACAGCGATCCCGTCCAAAGCCTCATACCCGCGCCGGATCGTTCGGAACTTGATCCAATCCGCGATGCAGGTCACTTTCACCATTATCCTGTCCATCATTTTCCCTCTTTCTACATGGCAGCCACCCGGCTCAAGAAATAGTTGTCTACCCCCTTATACGCCGGATCCCATGTGTATTTCGTGTATTTTAGGCCCTTGATGGCCTGTACTTCCCGCCGCATGGCCAATATGGCATTGCGGACGTTGGGGTTGGTCAGCTGGTCCATGTCCATGGCCTCCACCGCATGGGTGACGCCCAGATCCACCAGTGTGTCCTTCAGCCCGCGGATGGCGTTCACCCCGCCCACGCACACGAACAGCGCGTCGTGGGCCAGATAGCTGGCCACGTCCCCCTTCAGCGGGCCCTCCGTGAGGAAGGCCCGCTTTTGGGTTGTGTCGCCGGTGACATGGATATAGGAATAACTGCGGGTGCCGTTGGGCATATCCCTGCTGGACAGCCAGCGGTATTTCCGGCTCGGCTTGTCCGCGTCGTCCAGCCGTATCTTCATGCCCTGGATCAGCCCGTCCTTGTTGCGGACGGGGATCAGAAACCCTTTCGGCCCGGAGAGCTCCCACTCACCGTAGTAGGTGCGGAACCCCGGCAGGCCCAGCAGCTCGTGGCCGCAGGAGCGGAGCAGGGCGGCCAACAGCCGCCGCCCCGCGTCCGTCTCCGGCATACTGCGGTACTGGTTTCGCTCAATGCGCTCCCCGGACAGCCCCCGCTCCAGCAGATTGTCCCGGTGCCGGTCCAGCAGCGTCAGGTGATCCAGCATGGCGGTATATGCCTCATGTCGCCGCTCCAGGGGCAGGGGCTGGCGCTCCGCATCTTTCGCGGACACTTTCTGCCGGGGCATGGGATAGACCTTGCCCTCCCGGGCCAGGGCGTGGTACGCCTCCCGGTTGGACACGCCCATGAGCCGTGCGTACAGCGTCACGCTGTTGCCGTGGGCGCCGCACAGGGTGCAGCGGTACTGGTCTGTGGCGGTGTTCAGGCTGAGATGGTACTTCCCCGGCCCGTGGTCGTGGCAGAAGGGGCAGGTGGCCTCCACCTCCCGATGCCGCAGCGTCCGGGAATCCAAGGCTATGCCGCACCGTCTGGCCGCGTCCACGATGGGGATTTTTTCGTATTGCTTCACGGCCAGACGGACTCACCCCCTACGCCGCCTGCCGCTGGGCCACGTCAATAGGCCGCACAGGCCGCACCGCCAGGGGCGCGCCGCTGACGCACTTGGCCATGATGACCTGCCCGGTGGGCCGCACGTTGTTGAGGTCGTCCACCGACTCCATGTTGTCCACGAACACCGGGTAATTGCGCCCAGTGAGCCGTTTCATCAGTTCGGACACCTCCATCCCCGCCCGGATCTTCTCGGACAGGGAAAGCCGGTCATAGCGCCGCCCGCCGTAGGTAAACTTGAACACGTCTTTCCGCTCCCCGGTGGACTTTACCACGTCGTAGAGGGAGATCTCCACTCGGTTCATTTTCAGCGCCGAGAAGGTCAGCTTTGCCCGTTCGCTCACATAGATGGCAACGTCGGCGATCAGCTTTTTCAGCGCCGTGATCTTGTCCTGGGCGGCTTTGATCTTTCCGTCAAAGTCCTCCGGCCTCTGCTCCGCCGCGGCCTGGGCCGCCTTCAAATCGGCGACGCACTCCCGTAGTTCCTCCCGGCACTCCTTCAACTGAGCGTACTCCGCCTCAGAGAGATTTCCGTACTCCAAATCAGAAGTAAGCTGCTGGATCTGGGAGCGCAGATCGTCCGCGGGGCTGTCCTCCGTCTTTTGGGCCCGAAGGCCGGCCAGCTGCCCTTCCAGCTTGGCTACATCATCGGCCTGGAACTGCTCAAAGACCGCCCTGGCCTTGGCGTCGTTCTCCGTCAGCTCATTGAGCTGGGCCCGCTGCTCCTGTCCGGCGGCGATGGCCGCCTTTGAGGACTGTTCCAGAGCGGCCCGGATTTCCGGCAGGGCCTCCTCAGTAATGAGGCGGCGGCAGGTGGGGCAGGGCGCGCCGGGGACACAGGCGTGGAACGCCTGCTTGTCCCGGTTGAACCGCTCGGCCAGCTCCGCCAGCCGGGCGTTGGCCTCGGCCACGGCCTGGGTGTAGGGGGACTGGTATTGCTCCGCCCTCCGGGCGGCCAGCTTCCGCTCTACTTCCAAAATTTCCGCGTCCAGGGGCGAGCCGTCCCGGGCCGCTTCGTCGTAGCGGGCGCTGAGCTCCACCAGCCGCTGCTCCATGGCCTTGGCGTCCAAGCCGCCGAACCGCTTGGCCTCCAGGGATTCCACCGTCCTGATAAGGGTGTCGCGGCGGGCGGACAGGCCCTCTACAGTCCTGCTCCAGTCCTGGGCCTGGCTGTCCGCCAGATCCTTCTGACCCTGGAGGTAGATGATGGTCTCCTCCAGCTCCCGGATGTCCGCCCGCTTTTTCTTCAGGTAGGTGTCCGGCGAGAGAAGCTGCTCATGCTCCAGGGCCGCCCGGGTGGCGTCGGAGAGCTGGGCCAGCACCGCCTCATGGGAAATCAGGGGCAGGTGCCGCTCCAGCAGGTTTTTGCCATCCTCCCCCAGCTCCTCGATGAAGTAGAGAGGGTTAAAGATGGACAGGAATACGTCCTTCTCTCCAAACAGTTCGGTGAGATCCATCTGGCGGATCTCGCAGCTGTCATAGAGGATGGTCATGCGGTTTTTGTGCCGGGTGCGGGTGAGCACATGGGCCGTGCCCGTTTCATCCACAAAGCTCATGGTGATGGACACATCGGGCTGAACCTCGTTGTGCAGCCGGTCGATGCCCCGCTCCCCGAAAAAGGGGAGGCCGGTGACTACGAAGGCGATGGCGTCTGCGATGCTGGTTTTGCCCCGTCCGTTGCCGCCGGTGATGACTGTAGGATTGCCGAACACCAGGTTCGTAGGCTCCACATAGGATTTGAACCCGGCGATGGTCATGTCGGTGATCTGAAAGCTTTGGATTTTCTCCATGTTCCGCTCCTCTCTACGCCGCCTGGGGCTGTGTCTCCGCGATTTTGAACTCCTCCAGCATATAGTAGACCACGGTATCCTTCTGCCGCTTTTCCAGCTTTGCGTTGGCTAAAACAACGCCCACGGCCAGCTCGGGATGCTCTCCGCGCACAAAGGCTTCCAGCTTGTCCCCCTGGGAGGACTCCAGCTTCAGCTGGGTGCTGCTGGAATTCATGCCCTTGTTGATCCGGGCATGGCGGATAATGTAGGTGATGCCCTCCGGTTTGCTTCCGCCCGCAGGCATCCCTTCGGTCTTACCGCCGGATGTTTCAGCCGGCTTGGCCTGTCCCGCCGGGCCTTCGCCGCCGCCCTCCGTCTCCGCCTGGGGCCGCAGACCGCCGGCCGGGGCCGGAGTGAGGTTCAGCTTGCCCAACATCTTGAGATAGGCGTAGTCCAAACGCTCCTGCTGGTCCTTTTTCATGTACCAGGTCTTGCCCCGCTTTTCCACGTCCACAAAGACCACATCCATGTTATACAGCACCCGGCCGATGCCCCACTGGACGGCGGCTCGCTTCATGCTGTCGGACAGACCGCCCTTCACAGGCTCGATGTCCGAATTCTCAGCGCCGTCCCATTTGGTGATGAAGCCCTCTCCATAACGGATGGAGATGCCGCACAACTGGGCTTCTTTTCCGCCGGCGCCGTGCCAGGGCTTGAACTCGTTGTACCAGTTCTCCGCCCCCACCACGTCATCCAGCCGGCCCATGATGGCCCGGTTGGTAACGTAGGGGACGGCAATGCCCAGTTCCCTTGCCTCGATCACCTTTTGCAGCCGCCATTCTAAATCCTCCGGCGCGAAGGGCATGGCCAGCTCCGCCTGGATCTGTCTCGGGTCTTTTTCTTTCACTGTGTTCACCTCGCGTCCAAAAAGTCTCTCAGTGTTCCGCCGTCCGGCACCAGCACATCGGTGTAATAGTGGGACGGCGTTTTCCCCTTCATCTGCTCTAAGAGGTCGCGGTACTCGGCATGGAGCCGGTTGTTGTCCCTGGAATAGAGGTCGTTGTTGTTGGGCAGACGCAGGAGATAGCCCATCAGCGTGTGCAGCCGGGCGGGGTCCCTGTAGATGGGCAGGGCGTTGTTCCCAGTGCAGATGCTGTTGTTCCCATGCACGTTGGAAAATGGGTAACGGTAAGTGGGCGTGTCCGGCGTCAGCCGCCGCTCATCCTTCGCCACGCAGACCCGGCATCCGGCCACCTTGCCCTCCTGGGGCATATACTGGAAGCCGAACACTAGCCGGGGCAGCGGGAAATCCCGGTACTCGGTGTCATAGTAGGTGATGTCCGCGTACAGCTCCGGATAGCGCATGAAATAGGTGACGTACTTCTTCTCCATCACCACCGCGATGCAGCCCTCGGGCAGCAGCCCGGTAGGGCGGCGTTCATCATCATAACGGCTGGTGAGGAAGCAGTCGCACAGGGCCTGGGGCGTGATGTTTTTATGGGTGGTGACGCCGCCCGCTTTTTGCTGCTCCACCACCACCTCGCCGCGCTCGGTGCTGATGTGGATGGTCATATCAAATTCTGGCCGCATCACGCAGCCTCCTTCCATTCGTTTGGCATCGAGTAGATGGGGACGATCTTGTTCAGACCCAGCACCGCTTCCAGCTGCCGGTTCAGCTCTTGAAACCCGTCCAGGATTTCCATAAATGCCATGGGCAGTTCCTCCAGCCCATAAAACTCCTCGTTCGAGAAAAACAGGACACACCAGCGTCCCCGATCACCGGCGGACAGCCGCCAGCCGTAGTCATAGCTGTAGCTGTTCAGACGGAAACCCTCGTGGATCACCTGCTCGGCGTTTCGGCGGTAGGGGTTGATCCCCTCCTCCAGCCCTTTTTCCGTTTCAAGCCGTGCGCACAGCTCACAGAAGCGGTCTACCATGGGATCGGACAGCACCCAGGTCTCTATACCCGATTCCTCGTTATAGTAGCTGCTGGTATCTTCAAAGATCGACACAGCCAATTCCATGGACAGCTCATAAAACGCGTCTTCATCCAGGGGAATGCTGTTAAACGACGGCCACCCTTTTTTCAATCTTGGATTGTCATGAACCGTTTTCGCCAGGTACAGCATATGGAAAAAGTAAGAACTCAGATCCTCCATGGCGGCACCTCAGCAAAACACGCGCGCCGCCTTGGGGGCGGGCGGAACCCGGGCCACAGTCTGCGCGAACTGGGCGAGATTCTGCGACGTTTTATACAGCCTGTCGTAATACTCCTCCAGCGCGGGCACGTCGTCCGCTTCAAAAGCGTCAAAGTCGATGTCCCCCAGGCGGAGAAACTCCCCCTCTAGATTGGGGCGCAGAATATGCTCCAGCAGATAGGGGTTGACGCCGTCATCCGGCACATACAGCTGCTCCTTCGCCTGGGAAAACCGGGTGGACAGCAGTTTCAGGTTCAGCTTCATACTCACGCGCCCACCCCCTCAACAGTCGCTGGGGAGCAGGACGGTGGTGGTGGAACGGTCCGATTCCGTGATGATCCAGAACTTCTCGCCGGCCTGGGTCTGGTAGACAGACAACAGCCTGTCGCCATCGCGCAGCGCCTGCTCGTTGCGCTGCCAATCGGACTGGCACACATCGCCCCAGTCCCCGCTCAGGTGACGGTTGATGGCGGCGTCCACCTCTCTGCGGGGGAGCGCATTCTTCGCGTTGCGGGTAATCATCAGCCTGCCCGGGTTGAACCGGGGATTCACAGTAATAACACTCATAAAAATTCTCCTCTACGTCAGCGCCTTGAAGCCGTTGGGCGTCAAGATGTTGAATATCATTTTGTTGGTAATGGTCTCGTGGAGCTCAGCGCCAGTGTGCCGCCCCTTGGCGTCAAACTGCTCCTCCGTCTCGTTCCGGGTCACCTTCACAATCCGTCCCTTGATGACGTGGGGCGTGTCACACTCGATCAGGCCGTTAATCAACCCCGAGCCGCCGATCAGACCGATCTGGCTGATGGACAGGGGCAGCGGCGGGCGCTTCACCCCGCTGTCCAGCTCGCTGCGGGCCATCATCCGCTGAAAGCTGTCCGAACGGCCCAGCTGCCGCTCCAGCTCCTTCTTGTTGAACTTCTCACCCCGGAAGGTCTTTACCTCCAGCGGTTTGGCTGGGAGCGCGTAGCGCCCCTCGGGCAATTCCGTGAGGCAGGGAATGGAACCGGGATGGGTGGAAAACCACTCCAGCCATTGGGTATCCTGGGGAACAACATCCCGTTTTTTTCGAGTGCCCAGGATGGCCGCCTGCTTGAACTTTTTGAACTCGGCATCGGTAAACCGCCACAGGCTCAGGTTTTCAAAATTGTCCGTCAGTACCCGGCAAATATCCGGCGTGAGCCGGTAATAGGGGATCACATACACCAGCAGCCCGCCCAGGGCAAGCGTGCCCAGACTTTCGATGAGGAACCGCTTCTCGTGCCGCGCCCGGCCGCCGCTCTCATTGAGGACGGACAGGTAGGGCGGGTTGAGAAACAGCAGATGAAAGGCGTTGGCGCTGACCTGGCTGAAAAAGAAGCTGCCGAAGCCCACCCGATGGAGCCGGGTCTGTGCCTCATCGGCCCGGGCCCCGTCCAGCTCCACGCCGTAGGTGTAGCAGTTGTTCCCGTCGGCCATCTGCCGCAGAGCCTTTCCGCAGCCGCAGCAGGGGTCCAGCAGGTTGGTGGTGACACCCTCCGGGAACTGGACGCCCTTCAAAATCAGCGAGATGTTGTCCGGGTCGGTGGGGTAATAGCCCATTTTAATGTTGTTCATCAGCCGCCCCACCACTTGGGCGTTGGTAGTTCCGTCCACGGGAAGCCGGGCGGCAAAGCCGTTCAGCGCGTCGTATACCGGGCGGTAGGTATTGCTCAGCAGGTCAAAGCCCAGCAGGCCCTCCTTCAGCTGTCCCGCGTTGGCGGCCAGATGGTATTCCTCCACCTCCATCAGCAAAAGCTGGACCTCGCCCAACGCCTCAGCGAGCCGCTTCCGGGCATTTTGCAAATCATTGTACTCGTCCCGGGCGGCGGCAAGGTCGGTGTTTCGGTGCTGCTCCACCCTGGCCCGGCACAGCACCATGGCCTGGGTGAGCTGGGGGACTTCACTTTGAAGCCCCCGCAGCCTCTCCAGGGCATAGCTGCGCTGTCCGGCCTGAGATACGTCAGGCTGCCCGCTCATGGGCGCCCTCCTCCCGCACCGACGCCAGAAGGAACAGCAGGTCGGGATAGCTCATCTCCGCCAGATCCCGGCGGGTGAGATACAGATTCCGCCCGCCGGTGTAGTCTTTGCTGTGGCGGACGGTGCGGTAGAGCAGCACCCGCTCCCGGTCGCAGCAGGGCTGGGACAGATGGACATACAGCCCGTTGGTCTGCCACATCCCGATCAGGGAGCAGTCCCCAGGCACGGCGATGCCGCCGGGATTAGAGTGCGCCTCGGCGTCCCGCAGGCCCAGGTCTTTGCCCAGCGCCCGGAGGAATGTCCGGCCCGTATTCAAAAATTGCTTCTTCGCGCCGTTGGGGCCGCTCTCTTTCCCGCCCCAGATATAGCTCAGCTCCTGGCCCAGCAGCCCGGCCAGCCTGCGCATATTCCTTTCCTGTGATTTGTGGGACATTTTCTTGACCTCCTCGATGTAATGGGAGGACAGGAAGCGGCCGCTCCCTGTCCCTTGGTTCGCCCGCAGCCTCGTTGTCATAGGCTTCACATCCTTTGCTTCCGGCTACGCCGAACGCTCATTTGTCTCGCCACTCCTCCTCTCCAAATCGGACCCATTGCGCTGGGCTCCGATTTGGTATACATTTTTGTGCTCATCTGCGGGCTTATACTCCGCGTCGATTACCTGGCTCCCGTCATCTGCGGTGAGCCTGATCAACAGCGACCGCAAGGCGGACGCCAGCCAGAAGCGGAGCAGGCTCCGCTTTTTCGGCGGCAGGTGGACAGTCTCATCCACCGTCACCTCGTCGATGTCGCTGAGAGCCACGGTCAGCTTGGGCGTCACTACCCGGTCCGCGCCCAGGAAACAGGACACGTCAATGCCCTCCGACGCGAAGATCTGGGACGCCTCCGCCCGCTTTGCGTACAGCCGCCGGCAGGTGACGCTGACCGCCTTCAGATCATCCACCTGGATGCCGTCGGCGGACACAGTGCCCGCCTCCACGAAGCCCCGGCCTCCGATGGTTTTGGCCTTGAGCGTGCCGGTGATGGTCAGGCTGCCGTCTACCACCAAATGCCCGGTGGCTAGGTTCATATGGGAAACTTCTGTCCCGGTGGGGATATAAACGGTTTTCATTGTGCGCTCTCCTCCTATTTCTGATATCTCCGGGGAATGGGATCCCCGTTCTTCTCATGCAGGTTATAGTGGGCGTCAAACACCAGGTGGTGGTTCTCCTCGCCGGTGGCCTGACAGTCCAGGCACTGCCAGGTCAGGATGAAGTTCCACTCCGAGGAGCCTTGGTGGTCGTACCTGATCCTGCCGCCGCACACCGGGCAGACGCCAGGCTCATCCGAGCTGCTGGCCCCGGCACGGATGCCGCACTGGGAGATGTACGGGATCAAATCGTTGGGCTCCATCTCGGCCAGCTTCCGCGCCGTTTCGATGATGTGATCCCGCTTTTCTTCCGCGAACAGGCTTGAGATCTCCAGGGCCGCCGCCCCGGAAAGATCCTCCCTGGAGCCCGCCCTGAGTACGGTGCTTCCGTAGCCCAGGTACAGGTTCAGGGCGATCAAAAACGAGATAGTATCCTTGCGGTAGAGCCTGTTAAATTCTTTGAAATCCATAGTTTTCTCCTTTTTACGCGGCCCTGCTGGCTTCTTTCAGCCGCACAGGCAGCACCATGGCGTGGTCGTTCCGGCCATCGGCCTCAAAGATGATCGGGCCAAGGGAACCGGCGCTTACTTTCATTTTCACAGATGGTTCCTTGCCAAACTGCTCCAGGGCGTCCGCCATGTAGTCCAGGTTGAACCCAAATTCTACGCCGTCGCACCCGGTGGCCGAGATTTTAGTGGCGTACCGCTCTCCCGCGGATTCGGCCAGCAGGTTGCCGCCGCTGAAGCGCACCATGTGGGCGCGATTTCCCCGCAGGGATCGCTTCAGATACTTCAGCTCGGCCAGGAACTCCGCTGGGGACACCTGGGCTTCCACCTGATACCGCTCCGGGATGGCGCTGTCCAGCTTGAACAGCTCGCCCTCCGGCAGACGGAACAGCAGCGACGTCACGCCATCGGCCACCTCGGCGTACCGCTCCCCCAGCCGGACGGAGACCGCCTGATCCCCGAACAGCTTCAAATGCTCCAGCGCGTCTGGGGCTGCCATAAAGGGCCGGGGCACATCCAGCTCCGGGTCGGTATCCCATGCCATGCGGCAGCCGTCCAAAGCGTAGACGCGGTTCCCGCTGAACTGCACGCTGACCACGCAGGCCCTGGCCTCCTCTTTACGAGGAATCCCCACAGCGTATTTCACCCGCTCCACGCGGGCGTACAGCCGGGCGGCGTTGGCGGTGAAGCTGTCCTTCGCTTCCCAGATCGGATACCGGGGAAAATCCTCGGGCAGAAACGGGTGCAGCTCCGCGGAACGGGGCCCGCAGGACAGAACCAGCTTGATCCGCCGCCGGTCGCCTTCCCCTGTTTCCGTCTGCTCCAGGGCCAATTCGCCCTCAAACTGCCGGAAGGCCCGGGCGGTCTCGCGGGGGCGGTCCAGCAAAAAGGCAAAGGCGTCCCCCTGGGCGGGCAGCACCGCGGACAGGTAGGCTTCTATGTTGGTGGAGGTCAGGGTACAGCGGTCCTCCTCGAACCGAACCAGCACGGCGTTCAGGACGGGGATGGCCGATTTGCGGATCAGGCCGCTCACCCTGTCCAGTGCCTGGATGAACGCTTTCGCGTCTACTCTTGTTCTCATGCCGCTTGTTTCCTCCTTGTACTTGTTTTTTGCAGCTCAGGCCGCACGTTGACAGTCTGAGTGGAAAAGGTTACTTTCCGTACGGTGCTGCTGCCCGTGGCCAAAATGTTGTAGACCATGTCCACCACAATGGTGGCCGCCGTGATGTTGGCCGCCATACTCTGGGGGGCTGACACCGACGCCTCGGCGCAGGACAGCTCCGTGGGGAACTTGTCCGTCTCCACCAGCACGTCCGGATAGACGATGCCGATGGGTGGGTAATAGGTTTTGCCGCCCCGGCGCACGCCGCACACCACCTGGCCGGTGAACTCTCCGTTGCCGCTGTCAATGTAAATCAGCTCTGTGGCCCGGTAGAACATCCGGTGGCACAGCTGCCGGGATTTGTTGTTGTCCACCGCGCCGATGAGGATCACCAGCTCCGATACCCGCACGTTGTAAGCGTGGCCGGGCTGGCGCATCCAAAGATAGCCCGGTTCCAGCAGGGAGCCAAGCTGATCCTCATCCTCCACGAAGGAGGGTACATATTCCGTCTCCAGGCCGAACACGGCGGAATACCGCTCCGCCAGCACTTTGGCCTTGTTCTCCCCCAGATCGGCGGGGGTAAAGTTCTGCCGCACCAGGTTCTTTTCCTCCACCACGTTGCCGTCGCAGAGGATGAACCGCACCGGGCGGCGCAGGGAGTACAGCAGCCGGTACAGGTGGGGCGCGATGTGGCCTCCTGTGCCGCCCGCGCCCAGCATGACGATCTTCACCGGGCGGGTCATAGAAAACTTCATTGGCGAGCCTCCCAGAGTTTCTCCCCCGGCGTCCCGGTCATGGGACGCAGCACCGGCGGGACGCTTCTGCGCAGCAGCTTCACCTGAGTGCGCCACTCGGCGGGAAACACCGCGCCAAAGCTTTCCAGCACGCACCCCGGGGGCAGCGTCAGATAGGTGCCGCCGCAGGACATCCGCACCGTGATATCCGGGAAAAACTTGTCCAGTCGTCCCACCACGATGTAGATCCGGGTGGCCCGCTCATCGTTGTCATCCACAGAGGAGAACTTGGCCTCCATGCTGTTGTGGCTGTGGATGTCGATATAGTGGAGGTAGCGTTCCTCCGGCAGATCGTCCCGGCTCAGCTCGGCGTCGATGTGGGATTTGGTCACCGTCTGCTCAGGGACGCGCACCACAAATTCCTGCTCCTGCTTGTCCCAGAGGATGTGGGCCAGTGCCTCAAATTCCTCGGGGCCGGTCATGCAGCACCGAAAGAAGGAAATGATCTGGGCCAGCAGCTCCATGGGAACCAGCGGGAGGGCCGGGGTAAACCCGGCCCTGACCGATTCCAGGTCGATCACGCAGTCTTTGGGAGCGATGAATTCGCCCAGCTCGTTTTTGCGCAGCTCGTACACCCTGCCGTCCGCGCCGGGGATGGTGCAGATGGCCTTGTCCGACGCCCGGGCCTCCTCCAATGAGGCGAACACGCCCTTATAGGCGGCGATGCCCTTGCTCTGGGCGGTGACACGGGGCTTCACCAGGCAGTCCGGGTTCTTGTTCTTGGCCTTTTTGAGGTTGTCCAGGAACGCCTTGGACAGCTCGATCTCTTTCTTGACGGAGGCGATGGTGGTGCCCTTGGGGTCTGCGATGGGCTTGACGGTCTTGCCGTACTCCACCGTCCAGGACACCTTCTTGCCCTCGGCCAGCTCAGGGAAGTCCTCCGACTTGGCGATGCGAAGCTCCTCAAAGGTCATGCCGGGGTCGGCGATGTCCTCCCGGGCGCTGCCGTAGAGAAACACCGGGGCCTTCTCAAACAGGGACTTGGCCGCTTTCTGCTCCGCCTTGGCCTCCTGCTCCGCCATGGCGG
>OFGR01000662.1_pt1 | contig 33145 bp, 27 predicted proteins | sample 1521811 | NCBI WGS metagenome assembly OFGR01 (sample SAMEA3504098, study PRJEB24116) | mouse gut metagenome | biome: mouse gut; feature: mouse-associated habitat; material: faeces | place: Denmark | collected 2011
GTTTCCTCCTTACAATTATATAATAACACGTATTTTACGTATTATCAAGAGAAAAACATAAAAAACACGTATTTTACGTAGATAATTTGACAGTCAAAGAAGCGGCGGAGTATAGCAACATAGGGATTAACAAGATTGATAATATGTTGAATAATCCTATGTGTATATTTGTTTTTCATGTGGGTAAGAAAAGGTTGGTAAAACGTAAAGAATTTGAAAAGTATTTAGAGAAGAACATGGAAATATAAAGTTGAAATAAGAGACTGGATGTGGTAATATTATATACTGTGTCAGACTCTTTTGTTCTATAAAGGAGTTGATAAATATGGGTAAAGACCTTAAAGGAAAGTAATTAGGCACTGGAATTGTCCAAAGAAAAGACGGTAAGTATGCGGCAAGATTTGTAGGCAAAACTAAAAAAAGAACAGAAAAGCATTTTGACAAGGTTTCAGAAGCAAAAAAATGGTTAGCAGAAGCGAAATATGAAGATGAACATAGCAATATCGGGGCATCTTCAAGGATGACGGTGAATGCATGGTTTGATTTTTGGCTGCATGAGATAAAGGAAAATAAGAAGTTTGAACAAGCATTCAAGATTGGCTGATGGTGCGGAAATGGTGCGGAGGTCAACTGAAAAATGTTTAAAACCCTTGAAAATAAAGGAGATGTGATAAATTATGAAACTAGGGATTATAGGACTCCCCAACGTGGGAAAAAGTACATTATTTAACTCGCTGACAAAAGCAGGTGCGGAATCTGCCAATTACCCCTTTTGTACCATAGATCCCAATGTAGGCGTGGTGATGGTGCCAGATGAGCGGATTAAACTTTTGGGGGAATTGTATCACACCAAAAAAGTGACGCCGGCAGTCATTGAGTTTGTGGATATTGCAGGGCTCGTAAAGGGTGCTTCTAAGGGTGAAGGGCTTGGAAACCAGTTTCTTGCAAATATCAGGGAAGTAGATGCGATTGTGCATGTTGTGCGATGTTTTGAAGATTCTAATATTGTACATGTGGATGGAAATATTAATCCGCTCAGAGATATAGAAACAATTAATTTGGAATTGATTTTTTCTGATATTGAAATTTTGGAGCGCCGGATAGCAAAAGTATCAAGAGGTGCCAAAAATGATAAAGCGCAGGCAAAGGAACTTGCCCTTGTAGAACGCATCAAGGGGCATTTGGAAGAAGGAAAACTGGCTAAGAGCTTTGAGACAGATGATGAGGAAGAAATTGTTTGGAGAACAGGGTATAATCTATTGACAGACAAGCCTGTAATCTTTGCAGCGAATGTTGCAGAAGATGATCTTGCAAATGATGGAGCGGATAATACAGGCGTAAAAGCTGTAAGAGAATACGCAGCCGAAGAAGGATTTGAAGTTTTTGTGATCTGTGCTCAGATTGAGCAGGAGATTGCAGAGCTGGATGATGATGAAAAAACAATGTTTTTGGAAGATTTAGGATTAAAGGAATCAGGACTTGACAAGCTGATTGCTGCAAGCTACAGACTTTTGGGACTTATTAGCTTCCTCACAGCAGGAGAGGATGAATGCCGTGCGTGGACAATTCGGGTTGGAACCAAGGCACCGCAGGCAGCAGGAAAAATTCATACAGATTTTGAGCGCGGCTTTATCCGTGCGGAGGTAGTAAATTATAAGGATTTGTTGGAGAATGGTTCTCTTGCGGCAGCAAAGGAGAAAGGGCTTGTAGGATTAGAAGGAAAAGAATATGTCGTAAAGGATGGGGATGTTATTCTCTTTCGGTTTAATGTATAAAGCTGTTGTATTTTTCGATGATTATCAAAAGGAGGTAGTTAATAAAATATGCCTGATATAATGGGAGCAAAAGATATCGCTTTTCCACATCTTGGGATTTATCTTGAAAATGTACCCAAAAGCTTTTCGGTATTTGGATTTGAGATTGCGTTGTATGGTTTGATTATCGGTATTGGTGTAATACTAGGCGTGCTGATGGCTGTGCGAATGGCAAAACTAGAAGACATGAATACAGATATTATTTGGGATTTTGCCATATACGCTGTCATATTTTCGGTGATAGGGGCGCGAATTTATTATGTCGTATTTTCATGGGATGTGTACAAAGGCAAACCGCTGAGTATTTTTAATATCAGACAGGGCGGCCTTGCTATATACGGTGCAGTGATTGCGGCATTTTTAACGCTCTATGTATATAGTAAAATTAAGAAGCTGTCTCCTTATCAGATTGGTGATTGCGGCGTATATGGCCTAATACTAGGGCAGATTATTGGCAGATGGGGAAACTTTTTTAACAGAGAAGTGTTTGGAGGATACACAAATTCAATCTTTGCTATGCGGCTTCCAGTTGATGCTGTACGCGCGCAGGATATTGCGCAGTCACATATCGATGGAATGACAGCAATGGGGGATGTAAACTTTATTCAAGTACATCCAACATTTCTCTACGAAGGACTTTGGAATCTGGCTCTTTTGATCGCTATGATTTTATATCATAAAAGGAAACGATATCACGGGCAAATGTGCTTGGTTTACCTTGGCGGGTATGGAATCGGCAGATTTATCATAGAAGGCATACGAACAGACAGACTTTTGATACCAGGCACTCAGATTGCAGTGTCACAGGTATTAGGACTTTTATTATTCATCTTTGCAATCGTAGTACATGTTGTAGTTCGGGTTTACCTGTCTAAAAACGCAGGTGTTGCAGAAAAGGGGGATAAAAGCTCATGACAAAAGAGAAATTAAAAGAACTGGTATCACAGCTTACCCTTCAGGAAAAGTTAGATATGATTCATGGAAATGGAATCTTTGCCACGAAGGGAGTGGAACGGCTTGGCATTCCGCCTTTTATAACTTCGGACGGACCAAGAGGCGTGAGAAAAGATTTCAGAAATGATTCATGGACAGAAATTGGATTTAGTTATGATTCTGTATCATATCTTCCTTGTAATTCTGCGCTTGCGGCGACATGGAACAGAGAACTTGCCTATGCGACGGGCAAATTGTTGGGAAAAGAAGCAAGGGGCCGTGGGAAGGACATGATATTGGCACCTGGCATCAATATTATGCGAACTCCTTTATGTGGGCGAAGTTTTGAGTATATGGGGGAAGATCCCTATCTGATATCGGAGTTAGTTGTTCCAATGGTGCATGGCATTGAAGAGAATGACGTGTCTGCTTGTATCAAACATTTTGCTGTGAATAACCAGGAAACCCGCCGGCTTGATGTCGATGTAGAAGTCAGCGAGCGCGCACTTCGCGAAATTTATCTGCCAGGATTTGAGGCAGCAGTCAAAAAAGGCAAGGTAAATGGAATTATGGGGGCATACAATAAACTTCAAGGAACACACTGCTGCCATAATGCATATCTATTGAATGAGATTCTTCGCATGGAATGGGGATTTGAGGGTATCACTATCTCTGACCGGGGTGGTGTTCATGATACCAAAGAAGCACTTATCAATGGACTGGATATGGAGATGTCTGCCACAGATAATTTTAGTGAGTATTATATGGCAGCTCCTATACTTCGCCTTATCGAAAATGGGGAAATTGACAAAAAGACAGCATATGCCAAAATTGACGAAAAAGTACGACATATTCTGCACGTGATGAACAATCTCCATATGCTGGACGGAGAGCGCTGCTGTGGCTCTTACAACGATTATGGAGATAAGGCTGTTTTGAGGCAGGCAGCCAGAGAGTCTATTGTATTGCTAAAGAATGAAAAAAATATTCTTCCGCTTGACAAAAAGAAAGTCAAAAAGTTATTGGTTGTTGGAGAAAATGCGAACAGACAACATGCACCGGGAGGAGGAAGCGCTGAGATAAAGGCGCTCTATGAGATAACGCCGCTTATGGGACTTCATATGGTTCTGGGGGGAAATACAGAAATAGTATATCAGCCAGGGTATTTTAACAAAGATATTGGAAATATATGGGCAGCTGATAAAGACAACCAAAGTGGACAGGCAGACGCTTCCGCCGAAGCCCAAAAGAACACGGAAGAGCAAAAGCGGTATCAACAGGAAATGAACGAAAAGTATTTGCAAGAAGCTTTAGAATCAGCAAAGGATGCAGATGCTGTAATTTATGTGGGCGGATTGACGCATGACTATGATACAGAAGGACAGGATCGTATCAATATGAAACTTCCCTATGGTCAGGATCGGTTGATATCGGAGCTATTAAAAGTTAGACCCGATATGGTTGTGGTGCTTACGGCAGGTTCTCCTATCGATATGAGTGCGTGGATTCATGCGGCGGATACGCTTGTGTTTAGCTGGTATGCAGGCATGGAAGGCGGTATTGCACTTGCAGAGATGCTCTTTGGCGATGTGAACCCATCAGGACATTTGCCGGAGACTTTTCCGATAAGTGAAAAAAATTGTCCAGCGGTGATTCTTGGTGAATTTCCAGGTGGTGACAGAGTACATTATGGGGAGGATATCTATGTAGGGTATCGTTATTATGATACGTTTGATATTGAAACAGCTTTCCCGTTTGGATATGGTTTGTCGTATACAGATTTTGTGATGACTGGTATTCGGGCAGAAGTGCTAGAGGATACAACGGATAATAAATGTGTAAAAGTAGATTTTGATATTTCTAATATTGGCAGCCGTGCAGGTGCAGCATTGGCGCAGGTTTATGTGGCTGACAAATATCCGAGAGTACAAAAGCCAGCAAAAGAGTTGAAGGCATTTGAAAAGATTTATCTTGAGCCAGGTGAGACAAGAGAAATCACAATGATACTTGAAGGAGATGCTTTTACATATTATGAAGAAACATCACATGGATTTAAGGCAGATGCAGGAAGTTATATGCTGCTGCTTGCAAAAAATGCAGATGAAGTAGTGGATATTACGGAAATCGAATTTAATTGTACTTCTTATCGTATTTCTTAATTATCTTTTCGGAATTGTGTATCCATTGGAAAATGACTTATAAATATACATTATATTTTTATATTTATATATGTAATTGAAACAAAAACGAAGTTTTTTGCAGATTGAGCGCGCTGGCGCTCAATTTTTTTATTGATGGTACATATAATAGATCAATATTTAGTATAGGGTGTACGCCTGGAATCTCTTTTTGATTGATATTGCGAGTGTACATTAGGCTCTAAAGGAGGAGTCTGCAGTGATAAGTTATAAGGATTTGAGAAAAAAAGAAGTGATATGTATTAAGGATTGCAGAAGGCTTGGGCATGTCTGCGATCTGGAGATTGATGAGTGTAAGGGATGCATCTGCAAAATTATAGTTCCCGGATGCAAGGGATTTTGGTCGATGCTAAAGGATGATTCAGTGATTGCAATACCATATCATTGTATTCGCCAGATAGGACCGGACTTAATTCTTGTGGATATATAAGGATACAAGAAAATCTTAAAAAGTACGTAAAGGAGATCGGGAAAACCATTCTTTTGAGGAGGGGTTTTCCCTAAAAAGTACTTGACTTTTAAATCTTACTATTGTAATATTTAATAATAAAATCCGTAACTTATTTATGGGATATGCGACAGTATAGGCTTTAGGGCGTGCTGGCGCTCAATTTTTGCACATAAATCTTACTGTTGTAATATTTAGAACGGAAAGGATTGAGAGAAGAATGTTGTTGCCAAAATGGACGAGCAGACAAAAAAATCCGAAAGTAGCAGCAAAAAACTGTATTGAAAATAGTTCTAAGATAAGAATATTCACAATGCAAATAGTATTTATTGCGCTTTTCTTGATACTAATTTACCGTTTATGGGATTTACAGATAGTGAACGGTCAAAAATATGCAGATGATTTTGAATTAAAAATAACTAGAACGGTAAGAGATTCTAGTACAAGAGGGCTGATATATGACTGCAAGGGGGAAATTTTGGCATATAATGAACTGGCTTATGTTGTTACAATGACCGACGAAGGAATCTATTCGTCTGACAGAGAACGGAATTTGACATTAAACAGTATGATTTATCGTGTTATAAAAAAACTGGAAGAAAATCAGGAACAAATAAATAATGAATTAAAAATAAAAGTAGGAGTGCACAACCAATATGAATATACAGTATCAGGAAAAGCGCTGCTGAGATTTCAAGCTGATGTTTTTGGACAGGCTAACCCAGATAATATGAAGCTGGAACAGAAAAATATGAATGCGGAAGAACTTATGGAATTTCTTTCAGCCAATAATAAATTTGCGCTTTATGGAGAGGGAAAACACTATTATACAGAAGAGGAATTGAATCATTATGGATTGCCGAGCGAATATTCGAAGGAAGAGGCATTGAAGATAGTTGGAATTCGTTATATGCTGTCTTTGAACGCTTACAAAAAATATGTGCCTATTATTTTATCAAGGGACGTGTCGAAAGAAACAGTCGCTTATATTCTTGAAAATGGTCCGATACTGACAGGAATTGATATTGAGGAGGACTGGAACCGGGTTTATACAGGAGGAGAGGCTTTTTCTCATATCTTGGGATATACAGGAAAAATATCATCTGAAGAACTGGAACAATATATGGAATTGCACAAAGACTATACCACAGATTCGGTTGTTGGAAAAGCAGGTGTTGAACAATATTTGGAAGAACAACTGCAAGGAATAGACGGCGAACGGCAGATAACAGTGAATAATTTGGGCAAGACAGTGGGAGAAGATGAAATCATCAGAGAAACGATAAGTGGAAAAGATGTAACTCTCTCGATTGACAAAGATTTACAGATTGCGGTATACAATGTGCTGGAACAGAATTTGGCAGGAATTATAGTGAGCAATCTAAGAAATACAAAAAGATTTGACAAAACACATCTATCGGATGCGTCCAATATTCGTATTCCAATTTATGATGTTTATTTGGCTTTGATTGAGAATGATATAATCTGCATTGATGATTTATATGGTCTTGATGCAACAGAATTGGAGCGGAGTTTGTCAAAAACTTTGAAGGAAAAAGAGGAAGAAGTCAGAGAACAATTAAGAATAGCGCTGATGGAAAATAACGCAGAGAACCTTCGTTCATCAGAGGAACTGCAAGAATATTTATCTTATATTGTAAATAATATTGGCATTTTGGAAGAGGCTGCTATTGATACAGAAGATGAGATATACATGGCGTGGAAAAATAAAAGTGGCATTTATGCAAAAGAATTATTAATGTATGCAATAGAAAACGGATGGATAACAGAGGGATTTATTGATGCCGGCGAGGGTTATTTTACATCAAATGAAATGTATCTGTTGTTGGTAGAAACAATAGAAGAAAAGTTAGCAGAGGATAAGGCATTTCAGAAATTGCTTTTTAAATGGCTGATTCTTGAGGATAGAATCACAGGGAAAGAGATATGCAGGATTTTGTATGCTCAACAGATTTTATCTGATAGTGACGAGGATTATGAAAAATTAGTATCAGGCAGAGTGGATGCATTTTCTTTTTTGAAAAAGAAAATAGAACATTTGGAAATTACGCCGGCACAATTAGCATTGGACCCTTGTTCTGCCTCAGCAGTTGTGATACAGCCAAAAACCGGAAAAGTATTGGCGCTTGTATCCTATCCAGGATATGACAACAATCGCTTGGCAAATCAGATGGATTCAGATTATTATAATCAGCTCTTGAATGATAAATCACTACCGCTGTATAATAGGGCAACACAACAATTAACGGCTCCTGGTTCCACGTTTAAGCCTATCACAATCATTGCAGGATTACAGGAGGGCGTAATTATGTCAGAGTCATCCGTGCTTTGCGACGGTGTGTTTGATAAAGTAGATCCCAGCCTAAGATGCTGGAAACATTCCGGACATGGAACAGTCTCAAATGCTCCGACCGCTTTGCAGTTTTCGTGCAATGATTATATGTGTGAGATTGCATATCGCATGGGTTCAGAAAATGGAACGGATTATACAGACAACGCCGCTTTAAAACGTCTACAGAAATATTCAGAACTATTTTATCTGAATAAAAAGTCTGGGATTGAAGTTGGAGAGTCACAACCACATGTAACAGATGCAGATGGGATTCGTTCTGCAATTGGACAGGGTACACATAACTATGCAACTGTGCAATTAGCGCGGTATGCAGGGGCAATTGCTTCAAAGGGAGATGTATTTTCACTTTCTCTGATAGAAGGAATAACAGATACCAATGGAAATTTTACAAAAAATAAAGCAGTTTTAGAAGGCAGTGTAGAGCTGTCGGATTCTGTGTGGGATACGATTCATCAAGGAATGCTGCAGTTTGCACAGAATAATACGGTCCTAAAAGATATGCAAATCCGTGTTGCAGGAAAGACTGGAACAGCGCAGGAGGCAAAAAATAGACCTGACCATGCATTGTTTATTGGGTATGCTCCAGCAGAACAGCCTCAGATAGCAGTTGCAGTTCGAATTGCAAATGGGTATGGTTCTTCCAATGCTACTGCGGTAGGGAAAAGTATCTTCAATTATTATTTTAACTTGGAAAGTCAGGAAAAGATAATAACAGAGGAGGCATCACAGGCAATCAATACAAGAACAGATTAAAGAGTTTTAGGGCGTCTACATTAAAGTGAAAGGAGTCGTTATGAGAAGATATTATTGCAAAACGCATAGAGGATTATTTTGCTGTATTTGGATGTGCATGATTATTTTAGGAGGCTGTTCTGGCAGCTTAGGCAAAGAAGAGGCACCAATACAATTGGAAAGTCAGGAAAATAAAAAAGCGGAATCAGAATCTGAAACATTGCAGACGGAATCCATAACAGAGGTGCTTTCAGATGAAATATTGCTAGAACCTGAAATGATTGAAGTGGACTGGTCGGATTACTTTGATGAGATGAATGGATCGGCTGTGGTTTATGATGCTTCGAAGAGGCAGTATATGGTATATAATAGTGAACTGGCTCTAAAGAGAAGATCGCCATGTTCCACCTTTAAAATTATTTCGTCGTTGATTGCACTGGAAAATGGAATCATTGAGCCAAAGCATTCTACCCATACATGGAGTGGAGAGGTGTTTTGGAATGAAAAATGGAATCGGGATATTGCTTTTGAGGAGGCATTTCGAGAATCTTGTGTCTGGTATTTTAGAGAGGTTATAGATGAGATAGGACAGGAGACAATGCAAGAAGCCTTAAACAAACTTTCTTATGGCAACTGCGATATAACTGACTGGCAAGGACGGCTGAACACAAATAATAATAACCCGGCTTTAACTGGATTTTGGCTTGAATCTTCATTGTTAATTTCTCCCAGAGAGCAGACAGAAGTTATGGAGCGTATATTTGGAATGGATTCTGTATATTCAGAAGAAACAAGAAAAGAATTAAAGCAGGTTATGCGCGTAACAGAAACAGACAAAACAGGAATCTCAATTTATGGAAAAACTGGAATGGGAAAAACAGATGGCGTTGTTGTCGATGCGTGGTTTACTGGCTTTGCAGAAGTGCCAGAAGAAAATACGCATAAAAATCTTTATTACTGTGTGTATTTGGGGCAAACAGATAATAAAAATGTTTCCAGCGCGGCGGCAAAAGAAATTGCAATCCAGATTTTATCACATATATCTGGAACTTAAAAAATGAGGAATTCCTCATTTTTTTAAGTTCCAAAGACCTAAGTCAGATAAAATAGAAAATGTTAATTCTGTGGCGATGGCACCTGTAGCTAGTTCTTCATTTTGAATATGAGTGGCAAAGAAATAAAGATTTTCGCCTTGCTCGATATATCCAATAAACCAGCCGGAATTGTTGATGCCATTTTCTTCTCCTGTACCCGTTTTTCCGGAGAGTGTGCCGTCGTTTGTTGCAAAAAGACGAATTGCGTCTTTTACAGTATCGATGTTTTCTTGTGAAAAACCAAATTCGTTTGTGTAGAATTTCTTTAATAATTCTACCTGTTCTATTGGAGATATTTTTAATGTGGAATCGCCCCAATAAGAAGATAAATTTCCAGCAACCGTTTGATTTCCGTATCCGATTTTTTGGACATATTCTTTTAGCGCTGGAAATCCAATCTGCTGATCAATCGTCTGAAAGTACCAGGTAACAGATTGTGACATTGCGGAATCTAAAGTTTGGTCTGCATTCCATAAATCATATGGATAGTGTTGTCCGTTCCACGCAATCAATGACTGTTCAGGAGAAATAACCCCCGACTCAAGCCCAAACAACGCATTGTATATTTTGTAGGTAGAAGCCGGAGAGATACGCGTGACAGCATAATCCTTGTTGTAAATCTGCCAAGAGTTGTTTGCAGTATCATACAGCACAAAACTGCCTGCATTGTTGCCAAAAGAGGCCGATAAGTCTATATAGGTGATATTTTTATCTTTTTCCTGAAAAAAATAGTGATTGTTTTCTACAGCCTGTATAGACAAAACCGGAATAAAGCCTGACAATAAGACTGCAATCAGGATGTAAATAAGAAAGCTGTGCACATTTTTGGAAAAGGACGCAGGCTGATAACCAGCAATATTTAGAATGCGTTTTTTCATTTGTTCCATGCTTCCATTGATGCCAGTCACAAAGGGAAAAGGTGTGTGAGATACCGTTTCAGCAAAGTTAATCAGGGTATTTCCATAGTCTTCGTAAGAATCTTTTGTCAGCATTTTCAAAACGGAAGTATCACAAGCAACTTCCCGGTCATTTTTCATTTCCTTTAGTGCATACCAGATACATGGATTGAACCAATAAAATACAGAAGCAATGTTCATTAGGCAGTTTGCCAGAGCATCTTTGTACTTGTAATGCTGAAGTTCATGCAATAGCATATAACGGATATCGTTTGCAGGATAGTCAGCAATCAAATAAATTGGCAGATAAATACATGGCTTAAAAAGTCCTGCAATGACAGGTGATTTCAAAAATGCAGTGCTGTAAATAGGAATGTTTTTTGTGATATGCATTTCAGCCAAACAGTTTTGATACAGTCTGAATATCACAGAATTTTGCAATGGCATAGCAGATTTTTTTAATGCATGAAAGCGAATCATGGATTTTATTACAAAGAAAATCATACCTGCAATTCCAAGAATCCATATCAAAAATAATAAAAATCCAATCACGGAAGGAGCTTTTTGACTGACTGCGGCCCCGAAGTCGTTCATCCAGTCTGTGGTGCCAGGATGAGAAAAGACAACAGACTTGTCAGATACCGTTCCTGCCTGCGCAGCAGAAGTGGTATCAAAATGTTCAACCCATGAGAAAATCTGTAAAAGTTGGGGTGATTGAATGGGGATAAAAGGAACGGTCAACAATCCAAGCAGCAAAAACCATAAATTGTATTGTATCCGGCTTGTCAGTTTGTTTTTGAGTAGGCGTTTCACTGCAAAAAGAATTCCAATGATAATACTGATAAAAACATTGCATAAAAGAAAGCGAATCATAAAATCTGCCATACTAATCCCCCTTTTTCGAATCTTTGGAAAGAAGAGAGCGAAGTGTACTGATTTCGTTTTCTGTTAATTTTTCATTTTCAATAAAGGCGGATAACATAGATGTAATATTTCCATTATAAAAACGATTTAGAAAAGAACGGCTTTCTTGTCCAATATATTCGTTTTCATCTACCAGTGGAGTATAGACAAATACTCGGCTTTGCTTTTCATATGTCAGTGCACCTTTTGTCACCAGGCGCTTAATTAATGTTTGTATTGTTTTGGGATTCCAGGTGGTCGTTTTTACCAGACGTTCTGTTATTTCATTTGTACTGATTGGGGCATATTTCCAAACAATTTTCATCACTTCAAATTCGGCTTCAGAAATTTGAGGCAGAGATTTCATAAAAAAGGCCCTCCTAATAGAATATTTCTTACGTTTGTAATAAAAATTATAACGGATTCTATTTCGGTTGTCAATTTCATATTTGGTGGTATAAAGAAAGTAAAAGTGTATATGCTATGAGCGAGGTAAAAGTGAATGAAACAGTTAAAATATAGTATGGTGGCAGGGAGTATTTTTGTTTTGGCAGCAGGGTCGCTTGCTCATTTTTTGTATCAATGGACGGGAGAAAATTCATTTGTTGGACTGTTGACACCTATCAATGAATCCATTTGGGAACATATGAAATTGGTGTTTTTTCCAATGTTGTTTTTTGCAGTTTTTATCATTTTCAAATGCAAGCGGGGTTATCCATGCATTGTTTCTTCTATGTATATGGGGATTGTAACAGGGACACTGCTGATTCCCGTTTTTTTCTATACGTATACAAAGCTGCTTGGCAAAGATATCTTTATTTTGGATCTTGGTACGTTTGTATTGAGTACAATAATTGCCTTTTTTGCAGCATATAAATTTGCCTTAGTGCCCAAAATGCAGTCCTATACGCGTATTTTTGGAAGTTTGGTGTGCTTGTTGCTTTTGAGTTTTCTCTTCTTTACGTATTATCCACCCAACCTCGAAATTTTTGCAGATCCAACGATTTCCTAATCGATGAAAAAATGTATGACTGCGATATCAGGTACAAAGAGATTTCAAGCACTCGGAAAACGGTTGTAGAAATCAGTGAATTGCTATAGAAAAATGAATAAAATTAATGTTATAATAGCGAACATGAGCAAATATATATGAAAGACCATAGAGAGTGCAGGGCATGAGGTAGAATAGTGTGAAAAATAAATTTTTCACACAGCAAATTTGTGCTTACGCCCAAATTCGCAGATTTTGGTAAGAATGGAGATTTTTATGAGTATATGGATAACAGGAGATATACATGGAAATCCAAATAGATTTTCAATTGATAGTTTTCCTGAACAGAAAGAGATGACGAAAAAAGATTTTGTGATTTGTCTAGGTGATTTTGGGCTTGTATGGAATTATAGAGGGGAAAGCAAGACAGAACGGTTTTGGCTGGACTGGTTAAATCATAAATCCTTTACAACATTGTTTATTGATGGAAATCATGATAATTTTGACAGGCTTGATTCTTACCCTGTTGAAGAATGGCATGGAGGCAAAGTGCATTTTATCAGACCATCTGTGATACATCTAATGAGAGGTCAGATTTTCAATCTGGAAAATACAATATTTTTTGCATTTGGCGGGGCAAGCAGCCATGATATATCAGATGGTATTTTGGAGCTGGACGACCCTGCATTCAAACAAAAAAAGAAAAAGTTAAATAAGAATCCATATGCTTTGTACAGAATTAATCATTTGAGCTGGTGGAAGAGAGAGCTTCCAAGCAAAGAAGAAATGGAAGAAGGGCTATATAATTTGCAGAAGCAAAATAATAAAGTGGATTATATTATTACGCATAGCCCCTATACGTCCCGCCTTGAGCAGATAGACGGCGGCAATGGATTTTATCAGAGCGATTATTTGACAGAGTACTTGCAAAAGATTCAGCAAACAGTAGCATACCATCACTGGCTGTTTGGACATATGCATATGAATCAGACTTTTTCGGAAGAGCGCAGTTCCTGTTTATATGAGCAATTGATAAGAATTCTGTAGTAGATGATAGCAGATACATAAAAATTTAGATGAAACGTTTCTGAATTTTATTATGGATTATATAGAAGAAATCAAAGAATTGTTGTCTTCTGATATCTGGGAAAATATTTTTTGAACGGTTCCAAAAATGAAGTAAATATGGCAGAGGCAGCAGAATACAATCATGTGCCGCTCAATACGGCATACCATGAAAAGAAAGTTGCTGCGAATCAGTGAGTTGGATGAAAAATAGAGCATTGCAGAATTGCCAACTATTCTGCAATGCTCCAAGGTATAGCAATATTGAAAGTGCATCCACCCCCAGGGGTATCGCTTAAATATATCTTCCCGCCAAGGAGTGAGACCAGTTCGTTTGCAACGCTAAGACCTAATCCGTAGTGGCCTTTTTGGGTGCGTGACTTATCGCATCGATAAAAGCGGTCGAATATATGCTTTTTGTCATCTTCGCTTATTCCGATTCCATGATCTATGATGTTGATGGCCAGATTATTTTTTTTGATAGAAGCATCCAGCAAAATAGAAGATTGTTCCAGTGAATAGGAAATCGCATTGTCCAGAAAAATACTGATGATCTGGCTCAGACGGTCTTCATCAGAGAAAAGAGGTGGGAAACTTTCTTCCGGCATCCTTATCTGCAGGTCAATTGATTTCTTTTGGCAGATAATCTCAAATTTTTCATATAGGTTGATAAGCAAAGTGTCCACGTTTATTTTTGATTTATGGAACATCCAGTTTCCTGCATCAATGGAAGAAAGCAGGAGCAGATCTTGGATTAGCCTTGCCATTCGGGAAACTTCCGTTTCGATGAGGGCAGCGTGGCTTTTTATGTCTGTAGTACAGCCGGGGGAAGTTTCAATGACATCAGTGGCAGACAGCAGGACTGCCAGGGGCGTCTTTAATTCATGGGATACAGCAGCAATAAAATTTTTCTGGCTCTGCATGGCTTTTTCAGTAGGCTTCATTGCTTGCCGAATGATCAGGACTGATACAAACAGGACAGCAATGAAGACCATGAGCCATATCAGAAAATAATGCATGACCGTAGAAGAAAAAGCTGTTATTCCGCTTTTTTCTTTTACTATGGCAAGATTCAGGTATCCATCATTAGCGTAAATGGAACAGAGTATGCCATAATATGTCCTTCCATTTACAGAGCGGAATGTATGGGTTCCGGTCTGGGCGCTGTAGCCGGATTCGTTGCTGTCAGCGGATACTGTGGATTCTGTGAATTTCAGTGTTTTCAGAAAGAGATCAATCGTTTCGGCTGCATCTTTTATATTAGTGCTTTCATAGAGCAGTTCATCGTGTTCTGTAAATAAGCGGAAAGCATAATCATATTTCTTTTCACATATCCCCAAATTTTCTGCATAGTTCGTAGAACTTTCAAAAAGCAGGGTGAGGTTGGTGGCCTGCCTGTTTACAAAATTCAGCTCCGCATTCTGCATGGTTTCTATATTTTCGGATGCCAGCAGGAAAAATACGATTGTAAAGACAAGCATGATGCTGCTGGCAAAAAGGAAATACAATTTCCGTTTAAGGTTTCTTATCATGGCAGACCTCCAGTAAATACCCCGAACCATAGGATGCTGTAATGGAGCAGCCGCTGTTCAGCGTCCGCAGGCGCTTGCGGAGAAAATATACATAATTATCGACATTGCCCTGCTCAATAGGGGCATCTGTTTCCCATACTTTCTGCATAAGCTGTTCACGGGTAAGGATTGTATCCGGCTTTTCCAAAAAGGCGCACATTAAAAGAAACTCTTTCGGGGTAAGCGGTATCGTATTTTCACTGCATGATAATTCCTTCCTGCCGAGGTTCAGGGAAAGGTCATGGTATTGTAGGCTGCTCTTTTCCGATATGACTGTCGGTCTGCGTGTCAAAGCCCGGATGCGGGCAGACAATTCCGGTATGTGGAAAGGCTTTACCAGATAATCATCCGCCCCGTTATCCAGGCCGTCTATCTTGTCATTCAGTTCCGACATGCCGGTGATGATGATCACAGGAATGGATATCAGTTTTTTACGCATGGCTTTAATGATGGTCAGCCCGTCAATGACCGGAAGCATCCGGTCTATAATGGCAAGCGCATATCCGTTATCGGGATTGAGTGCATAGATCATTCCGTCCTCGCCGCTGGTGCAGGCATCCACAATATAATTTTCCTTTGTAAGCTGCTGCTTAATCATGTTACAGAGGTTCTTGTCATCTTCAATTAAAAGAATCTTCAATTTTTCATCTCCTCAGAAAGTTTTATAAATAGTATACCAGCCAATTATCGAAAAATCTTCTAAATAATCCTTAGAATTTATGCGAGGCTTTGATGATTTTTAGAAAATTTTTATGCTATCCTTACGTCATGGCTTGTGGGCCAAATAAATCAAAGCGAGGCAGAAGTATATGAAAAAAAAGTTGAAAAAGACAATCAGTATGATATGTGCAGGCGGATTGATGGTTATTTGTCTGGCGGGATGCGGCAAAGGCACAGCAGACAGCCCAATAACACCGATACAGGAAGTGCAGCAGGACAATTTGGTGGACGGGGTGCAGGCAAATAAGGAACCTGATGGGTTTCTGGAAAACAATGATCCATCGGAACACGGGGGTGATAATAATGCGGCAGATGACGGCACATCCGACAGTATAGGCGGCGGAGAGTTTTTTGACGGCGCAAATCTGCATGGGAGCGTTGTCGAGTTTTCTGACGAAGGATTTTCTTTATCCCCGGCAACGACTGAAAAGGAAGAGGGCGGCGGTGAGGTAATGGCACAGGCAGCCCCCGGATCGGAAAGTGATGAAACAAATATCCAGATTACCTATACGGACAATACTGTTTTCCAGATTGTAAATCTCAGTATGAGCTCACAGTCGGAGGTTTCCAGGGAGGACACGGATAAGGGAAGCGTTAAAAAACAGTCCAGCGTCTGCGTATTTGGGTCATGCCAGGATACTTACCACTGGACGGCGGATAAAATCCTGATTCTCAGGTGGCAGTGACAAGGAGGGGCTATGAACTATTTGCAAAGAGCCGCTTGCTATATCAGCAGGAAAAAGCTGAAATCTTTATTGCTGTTCCTTATCTTTACTGTGGTCAACTGTATGGTGCTGGGCATATTGGGGATACAGGATGCATCGGAAGAAGTCATGAAAAATTTGCGCAGTAATACGGAAAGCAAGGTAATACTGGAAATCCGGCAGGAAACAGATTGCTTCACAGAGGATGATATACGGGGATTTTCAGATATCCCCAATATAAACTGGATGAACTGCCTGTGGTCGGAGCAGAGGGAAATCCCCGTACTGGAACCAGTTATGGGTGATGAACAGTCAGACCAGTTATTTACCGTCCATCTGCAAAACAGGGTTGATAAGGACAGCCCTTTTGAAGAAAAAATATATCGTTTGGTTGAAGGGGATTTCCCTTCGACCAGTAATGAGATTGTCATAAACCAGATGCTGGCAGATCAGAACGGACTTAAGGTTGGTGACAGTATTTCGGGGGATTACAAGATAGCAGGGATATTTTTGTCCGGGACAGAAAGGCAGCAGACGGAGAAGGTTGCCACAGTGAACAGGATTGAAAACCAGATTTATATACTGGCGGACGAAAGCCCCAGAGGTTACTCAAAAGTTATCTGCTATGTACAAGAACCGGAGAGGCTTGATGAACTGGCTGAGGAATTGGATGAAAGATGCAGCGGAAAGGCTTATGTCCAGGCAAATGACCATACCTATCAAAAAATGAGGATCTCCATTGAGCAAACAGGCAGAATTACCGTGTTCGTTCTGGCAATCACGCTTATAACGGGCTGTCTGGTGACGGGGCTGCTTCTGGCCATGTGGATGCGGGGGCGCAAGACGGAAATTGCTGTATATGTGAGCCTTGGGATAGAAAAAGTCAATTTATTGCTGCAAGCTGCAGTGGAAGGGCTGATACTGTACATCATTTCATTTTGTGTCTCGGAGCTTCTTATAGACAGTCTGCTGCCAATGGCAGGCAGCAGTTTGGGGATACTGGAAAGCACTGGCGGAAGCTGGAAGGCGGATTATGCAGGCAGCCTGTTTGTTTTAGGGTGCGGCATGTGCATGATCGTATTACTGACGGTGATCGCCATTTTCCCGTATCTGAAAAAGAACCCGAAAGAAATCTTATCGGAAATGGAGGGATAAGAATGAATCTATTTGGATTGAGCATACGTTCTGTCCTGCGGAAGCGGGCAAAGACGGTACTGCTCCTGCTGATTATATTTATAACTTCCGCATTTATATTCGCCGGATGGGCCTGTAAATCTGCCAGTATACAGACGCAGAATGAAAGCAAACAGGCCATCGGTGCGTCATTTCGTTTAGAGGAAAACGAGGCGAACCGCCATGAACGCATGGAGGAACTTTCCAAACAGGTTGGGGACGGGAACGGCGGTGAAGGGGGATACTACCAGGAGCAGCTTGCATCAGGGGACTGGCGGACATGGACTGATAATTCCTTTGAGACGCTTCTGATGGAGGATATATTAAGAATTGCGGAGGTGGACGGAGTAGAGGAAGTAAACATAACAACCGCCAATACAGTCGTCAATCCAGTGAACTTTGAACGTATTGAGGATAAGGATGTAGACCAGAATTCTGACCAGCGGGGCGTGTCGCTCCGTGGGACCCTCCGCATGGAGCTGGATTTTGACGTCCAGAAAGGAAACATTGAAGTAAATGAAGGCAGGATGATTACATCTGAGGATACGGATGTATGTGTTGTTTCCAGAGAGATTGCAGATTTAAATGGACTGCAGGTAGGGGATGTTCTGGAATTTAACAACTGGAAGGAAAGGGAAACTTCCACGGTATATAAAGCAGAGATTGTAGGCATCTATGATTCTGTAAGTGGTATTATACCGATTATGTACGGTGACAGCTACCGGAGTGAGAACATTATCTTCACGGATTTGTCTTTTCCGGAAAAACCGGAAGGAAATGAGGGCAGCCCTCTGTACCAGTACGCAACTTTTGTAGTGGGGGATGTAAATGAATATGAAGCCGTCAAGAAAAGGATACAGGCAGTGGATATCGGATGGGAAAGATATGATTTCCTTGACAATACGGGAATGAGTGACACGATGACGGAGAACTTCGGCGAATTAGAGAAAATGAGTTTGCTGATTCTGATAGTAGTCTGTATATCCGGTGTGGTCATCATATGTCTGGTGTTCCTGTTCTGGCTGAAAGGCAGGGTGCATGAAATTGGTATTTACCTTTCACTTGGCAGGACAAAATTCAGTATTATCGCCCAGATGCTGTTGGAGGGTGTGTTGGTCGGATGTGTGTCATTCCTGCTTGCAACTGCAGCCTCCCCGATGATTTCCAAGGGAATTGTCGGGTATCTGGTGGACTACCAGGTAAGAGTGCGAACAGAGGATGAACAGTTAAATGCAAGTATGGTATTGAATGGTTCATTAGAAGATGACAAAACAGAAATCGTGGGCATCACGGTGGAGATCAGCGGGGATGTGGTATTTTTATCCGGGGTATCAGTGCTTGGGGTGATAATGATTGCAATTGCATTGTCCTGCATTTCCATCATGGTCCAGAAGCCGAAAGAAATATTAAGCAGGATGAGTTAGGAGGGCTTTATGTTGGAAATAAAGGATGTACTGTATTATTACAAATCACAGAAAGACAAAGTGATATTGAACCATATATCTTATAGCTTTGAGGAAGGAAAGATGTATGCGGTTTTAGGTACAAGCGGCTCTGGGAAGACCACGCTGCTTTCCCTGCTGGCGGGACTTGATGTGCCGATAGAAGGGGAAATCTGTATGAATGGGGTAAATATCATGCAGAAAGGGTTAAACGGGCATAGAAAGAAAAATATCTCACTTGTATTTCAGAACTACAACCTGATCGATTACCTTACGCCAATTGAAAACGTCAGACTTGGCGGAAAGGAAGATGCAATGGGGCTATTAAGATCAATGGGGCTGGATGAAACCCAGAGCAGGCGCAACGTAATGCAGCTATCCGGCGGGCAGCAGCAGAGGGTTGCCATAGCACGGGCATTGGCAAGCAATGCGCCCATCCTGTTGGCAGACGAGCCTACAGGAAATCTGGACGAAGATACTGCGAATGAGATTATCGATATTTTTTCAGATCTGGCACATGAGAAAAATAAATGCGTGATTATGGTTACGCATAGTAAGGAACTGGCTCAGAAAGCGGATGTTATCCTGACATTGAAGAAAGGCAAAGTTGCAAGCGTCTATCAATGGGAGAAAGAAAATGACAGCAGGCAAAAAAGAGTCTGAAAAATAAGAAAATAGGATTAAAATCAAAGCTCTTTTTGAACATATTTTGCATGACGCAAAAAAATGGATGAAATAAAACGGATTCTGATTATTGGAGAGATAAAGGCTGGCTTAATGGGAAAAAGCCATATTAAGGATATACATTAAAATTAAAGTAGTAGAAAAATGATGATGTAAACCGTCAGTTGACATTATCCCTTCGAATGTTGCTTTTGGTATGGTAGATTTTCATCTATTACTCTGTTATATTCAAACAATAGATGAAATATTTCATCAACAGATAAATGGAGGAAAATGATTATGGGTTTAGGAAAAAATATTCAGTATCTGAGAAAGCAGAAAAAGATTACGCAAGAACAGTTGGCTGAAATGATGTCTGTTTCCCGCCAGACAATATCGAAATGGGAAACAGATGAAGTTATTCCCGAACTGGATAAGATAGTGGCTTTAAGCGATTTGTTTGCCTGTAAACTTGACACTATGATTAAAGAAGATATGAGCGCCAGTGATGCAGTTTATTCAGAAATTATTGTAAAAAAAGTAAAAGCTTTTCAGATGGCAAGATATGTAATGCTCTCACCGAATCCGGAAGATGATGTCAATGCATACATGGAAAACTGGGCACGGCGGTCTGGTCTGCTGAAAGTTTCGCCGGATGCAATGCGGATTGGATGGGACTTTCCGTTTGTCCCTCCTGAAATGACTACCAGATTTGGCATTCACGGATACGTGGCAGCTTATATTCTGCCGGAAGGATTTGAAACAAAATGTCCAGGAGTAGAATATGCTGTCCAAAAAGAAGCTGACTATGCAGTGATAACAATTTACAACCCTTTTATGGCAGTAGACCGTATTCGAAGCGGATATAAAAAAATAATGGATTTTTTAGCGGCAAATGGATTTTGTGAAGAACCGAAGGAAGATGTTTTATCCTGTTTTGAGTATGTTTATGAAAAAGAAAGCGTCACCTGCATGGATGTGTATGTTCATGTGGACAGTGTTTCCAAGACAAACAGCTTTACCAATTTTTCATAAATTGTTGGATAAAAACGCAGGAATATATTGTGCAGGGGCACAAATTTGCGGGCTAAGAAAGAGGCGGGGGTATTCGTATGGAATCAAAGGCAAGTGACATTCAAAAACAAAGGATTAAGGAACAAGGCTATCTCACTATTTTTTCTCATAAAAATGGATATGATACAAGTTAGCATTATCATATAATGGATAAAAAGGGAAAATGAACATTGACAGAAAGTAGCTCCAAACAGAATTGCACCAATATATTTTTGCATAATGAGGAGGAAATTTCGCAGGTTTTCACCAGACTTTGGGTACAAGTAATTAACCAGAAAGAAAATCAGAATCCATATTGTTTAGAAACGAATTGTTCAGATTCTTAATAATCAGAGAGTGTGATTGGCTTCATGCAAGAGGTAATATGAATCAGATTGTTGCAATTTACAGCCGGTTATCAGAAGAGGATAAGAATAAACGATGTGAGGAAGATGAGAGCAGAAGTATTCAGAACCAAAAAAGTATGTTAATCAGTTATGCAGCATCGCAAAACTGGGAAATTTATCAGATTTATTCAGATGATGATTATAAAGGCAGTGACCGTACCAGGCCAGCGTTTAATCAACTTTTACAAGATGCATCACAACGAAAATTTAATATTGTACTGTGCAAATCACAGAGTCGGTTCACTCGTGAGCTTGAGTTGGTGGAGAAAATTATTCATGGTGATTTTGCAGAATGGGGTATTCGCTTTGTTGGACTTGCAGACAATGCGGATACTGCAAACAAGGGAAACAAAAAGTCCAGACAGATTAACGGATTGGTAAATGAATGGTATCTTGAGGATTTGTCTGAAAATATTAAGACGGTTTTGACAGACCATCGAAGCAAAGGAATGCATATAGGGTCCTTTGCATTATATGGATATCAAAAAGATCCCGACCAAAAAGGACATCTAATCATTGATCCAGAGGCAGCAAAAATTGTTAAAGAAGTATTTGCGTTGTATGCATCTGGAGTGGGATGCACTCAAATAGCAAGAATCCTAAATAACAGACAAATACCCAATCCAACAGAATATAAGAGAAGAAAAGGTCTAAAATATGGCGGTTCTGGTAAAATTTGCAGTACATTGTGGCAGTATTATACAATTTCTGCGATGTTGTCCAATGAGATGTACCTTGGCAATATGGTACAAGGTAGATACGAAAATGCGACCTATAAAAGTAGGCATAGCCAGCCAGTGCCAAAAGAGAGATGGATTTGTGTGGAAGGAACACATGAGTCAATTATAGATAAAACATTATGGGAATGTGTACAAAACAGAAGAAAAGAACGCACAAAACCGATGTGTACAGGAGAACTTGGCGTTTTTGCAGGCAAAACAAAATGTATGTTTTGCGGATATACGCTTAGAACAAGTGTTTCGAATGGATATAAATACTTTAAATGCCCTATGAAATCCATTAGCGAAAATTCCTGTAAGGGCGTGTTTCTTGCACAGCGTTTTTTAGAGCAGGCAATTTTACTAGAATTAAATCGTATCATTTTCAACTATTTTGATGCTACGATTGCAGAAACGCAGATTTTTATTCTGCATAAGAGTGTGGAACAAAAAAACAAAATCAAACAGGAAATTTTGGCGCATGACAATCAAATAGCCAGTCTGAAAAAAGCGGTACAGAACCTCTATTTGGATAAGGTAAATGAGGTGATTTCTTTTGAGGAGTATGTGGAGTTTAAGGCAAGTTTTGCAGAGCAGGTGCAGCAATGTGTGAAACAACGGGCAGAAAAACAAGCACTACTAGATCAATGGGAAAAAGCAGAAAAGCAATCTCTATCTAAACGGAATATCATACAGAAATACAAAACGGTTGAAAAATTAGACCGTAAGATTGTAGAAACGCTGATTGATTATATAGAAATTGGCCGCTGTGAAAAAAAGGTTCACCGAAACGATCTGCCACCAATAGTTATTCACTGGAAATTTTAGTCTATTACAATGCAGATAAAAGGAATATCTTTGCTATGAAAGTCTTTTAGACTTTCATAGCAATACTTCCTAAAATTTCCCATGCTGCATCGCGCTCTTTCTTTTGTTCTAAGGTCAAATCTTTATAGGGACACAGCATAGGATGCTGTCTTGCACCATCATGTCGCGCAACTCCATAACTCCAGTTATAAAATGAATAAAAACGAACCCAGCGAATATGATCAAGTTTGCGGTACATTTCCTGCATTGTTTTGTCTTTTTTTGATTTACAATATTCTAAGTACGCTTTTGCTACAATATCAGAAGAGTATGATGTAAGTGTTTCGTCTTTTAACAGAATGCGGATTTTCATCAGAATGTGATCTGCGGCAGCTATTTTGGATTCCCGATGAAAGTCGTCAAGTTCCTCCCAGGTATGAGTGGGATAGGAAACGGATCTGCAAAAGATTTCGTTTATCATAATAGCAGTCTTATTCAATTCTGTTCGCATAATTTGATTTGGCGTATAGATTTCTTCATTGGTTCCAAAATAAGACACGCCTGGCGCTTCGCGGTTGCTGTGGAGATGGATTTGCCCATGGATTTTGTAGTATTTATTCAGATGCCAAAATATACTCCATCCTTCCGGAACATCATCCGTGCAGATAATTATGCGGTCAGCCTGTTCCATAAGAGTGTGATGCTGTTCCCATGGCTCATCATGAAAAATGAGGGAATCTGTTGTATCAGACGGTTCACCTAGAGAAAACATGATATGCAGATGACTATGCATGGCAAGAAATTCCTTCGCATCGCCAAAAATATGATATGCAACATGCTGATCAACGGAGATAATATTTGTTAAGATCGCTCTTTCAAGAATATAGCGTCCATAATTCCCAAATCCAATGATAACAATAGTATTTTCAGAGCTGCACAGCGGCTTGGAGCGCCAGTATTGTCTGGCGCAGCAGTCATAACTGTGGAAAAACCGGATATTTCCAGAAAGGTGGTCTTGTCCGTTTGTTGTTCTTGCATATACGTCCACTGGCAGTTTATGTAGGTCTATCGCACGGCTATTGGCGCCAATATCGTTTTCTTTCATAAGAAAAACTTTGCATTTTGATCCAATATTTTTTTTGCAGGCTACAATTCTGGCGGGCGAAGTATTGATAAAAAAGCATGGATAATCTGGAAATTCCATTTGATCGTCTCTTTTTTCACCAAAAATAATAACCGTATTGGGGTCTTCCTTATAGATATTTTCAGCTAATGTATTGGACTCGTCACCATAATCAGCAAAATAATACCAGTTTTTCTTTCGCTGAAAACCAAGAAGAAAGAGCGGAAGCCCTTCGCTGGTAATAAAAGAAATAACAGCGCCAAATAATGTCATCATAATACCAGCAGACAATAAGAGAAAAACGACACCCACTGCCTGTCCCAGCGGTGTGACAGGTATCAAGTCACCATAACCGACAGTAGTTAATGTAACCAGAGAATACCAAAATGCATCGCTAAAAGAACGAATTGTTGCCTGGCTGTCTGTATGTTCAGACAAGCAGAGAATTGTGAGCAGTCCAATATAAATAATAAGCAGAATCACCGACATATGCAAATAAATTTTATTTCTTCTTTTCATAAGGCTTTCATTCCTTTTATCTTATTTTTTCAAACACCTGCTTTTCATTTTATCGGAAATTGCAACAGTATAGGTCATTGAAACAAAAAGCGCAGTAACAGTTCCGTCTTTTTAGTAGTGTACCACAGACAAAGGCATCTGTGAAATAAAAATTCACTTTTTGTAAAAAGTGCGTAACAGGCAAAAAATCATGCATAATTTGTAATATGAACAGAAATGAGAGCGTTTTCGTTGTGTATATCAAAGTGCAGCAGAACAAAAAGCCCGCACCACCTACGACAACATTCTTCGCTTGGTAAAAGACCCCGATGTTTGTGAACCAATCAAATTCTTGCGTGCGAGAGAAATTGTGCACTTCCAGCGTTTTGGTGAAGCGCTCCGCATCGCGCAGGAAAATCTTGATTCAAGGAACTTCTATGCGTTTAACCCTGAATTCGACAAATAATTTCTTGAACGCAGCCACATATCAAAAGAGTACCATCAGCGACAGCTGTTGGTACTCTTTTAGCGCACATTGGCATCTTAAGGAAGGAATATAATAATCAAAATTATTTTTATTTTATTGAAATTTAGAATAATTAATCAAATTGTCAAAAATATTTTAAGAATATTTCTATAAAATATTGTCAAAGTCCGCAAAATATTTTATGATAATGTTATGCAAATCACATTATATGCTGGCCATACAAAAACCATAAAGAAGACAGCAGTATTATGTTAAAGGTAAGGAGAAGATTGAATGAATTTTACAAATAAGAAAACAGCCCTTATGAAATCTATTTCCGAGTTAAAGGATGCTGACTATTCTAAAGTACCGGAATTGAATGGAATTTACAGAAGATTGTCGAAAGGAAGAAAACAATTTGCAGAAATATTTGACAAAAATATAAAAGCAGTTATGCAGATAAGTTCTTTGGATTTGACAATGAAACACCAAATAGATAAAGTAAAAGGCATATCAAAGAAAGTGGCTAAAGCAACAGAAATCATATTTGGTTCTGGTAGTATGGGCAGTGGTGGAATGTCAAACAATAAACATGAGGAACTGACCAATAATATTATAGAAGCTGCTTCTGAAACAGAAAATGTTTACAGAAAAATAGAAGCTGCTCAAAACGAATTGACCACGATTAAAGATTTTTCCAATCAGACAATCGAAGCATCAAAGGAAATGCAAAAGGATATGGATTCTCTGCTGGAAATGATAAAACGTATGAATGATGTCATTTCTGGAATTGATACGATATCCCTTCAGACAAGTCTGCTTGCATTAAATGCTTCTATTGAAGCTGCGAGAGCAGGCGAAGCTGGAAAAGGGTTTTCTGTTGTTGCAGAAGAGATTCGGGGATTGGCAGAGGAAACGCAGCAGTTGACACAGAATATGGTTGGCTTTGTTGAGAGCATCAAAGAGGCATCACAGAAAAGTGTTGGAAGTGCCACAGAAACAATCAGTATTCTTGGAACGATGACAGAAAAAATTGAAAATGTCTGGGAGCTGAATGATGAAAATCAGAATCATGTTTCAAAGGTGAATGAAACAATGAGTTCGATTGCGGCTGTCAGTGAAGAAATCAGCAGTTCTATGACAGAGATGGAAAACCAGCTTCGAGAGAGCGCCAATTTTATGAATAGTGTGAGTGACGATCTGATAAAGATTGTCCAGCCCATTGTTGGAATAGAAGAGACACTGGATAAAACAGTAAAAGAGATGGGTGTTATGACAGAAGATGCATTCTTCCATTTGGAAAATGCAGAATTTGCTCAATATATGGCAAGCGCTATTACAGCGCATACCACATGGATTGAAAATATGAAAAAAATGGTACAGGGCCGTACAATGGTTCCATTGCAGTTAGATGCAACCAAGTGTGGTTTTGGACATTTTTACTATGCTATGACGCCAAATATACCACAAGTGCTGCCAATATGGAATGCACTTGGAGATAAACATATCAAATTTCATAAGTATGGAGAATATGTCATTCAGGCTTTAAATGAAGGAAATCATGCAAAAGCACAGCAAATATATCAGGAAGCAGAAAATTATTCCAAAGAACTGATTTCCGATATGCAGAGAATACGACAGCTTGCAAGAGGATGATTACATAATTTATAGGAATCAATAAAATCTTTTAAAATATAGTTGAATCTGTAGTTGATATAGATTATAATGAGAGTGAAAAAGAGTAAAGATTTTCCATATATTAAAATTTGCAGTACAAATGCAGTATTGTGAAGGAAGGAGTGATTTTATGAGTATCACAAAGATTAATTCTGTGACAGGATATGGTCGTATAGCAAGCGGAAAACGTATCAACAGAGCGGCGGACGATGCGGCAGGCATGGCAATAGCCAATAAACTCAAAGCGAATGCAAAGAGCCTGAATGTAGCAACAAAAAATACCAGAGAAGGTATTCATGTTACACAGATAGCAGATGGCGGATACGACAGCATTATGGATCGGCTGCAAAGTATCAGAGAGCTTGCGATTAAGTCAATGAACGGAACAAACAGCGCATCAGACAGACAGAGTATACAAGATCAAATCAATCAGCAGATGGCGGGGATTGATGAGTCTGCCAGAAATACTGTCTACAATGAAATGAAGCTGATGGATGGAAGCTATGCAACGGTTGAGATAGCAAGCAATCCGACAGGAAAAGGCAGTGAAATCAAACTTGAAAGTGCGAGACTTGACGCAATTGGAATTTCAGGATTTGATGTAACAGGCGGAAATCCGGACTTAGATATGATTGACAGAGCAATTGAAAAAGTCAGCGCAGATAGGAGCGCACTTGGTGCTCAGGCAAATGGATTGGCTGCTAGAGAGCGTGCAAATCAGATTGCATATGAGAATATGACAGCAGCACAGAGCCGCATAGAAGATTTGGATATGGCGAAAGCTTCATCAGAATTGAAAAAAGATGAAACATTGCAGTCTGTGCAAATCGCAATGTTCAAGAAAGAAAGAGAGCAGGAATCTGCCGTGACAAAGATGTTTTAGATAGATTTGCCATGCGATAAATGGATACTATAAGAGATTATTGCTGCAAAGCATCACTTTTCAGCCCTTGAAATTATTTTCAAGGGCTGATTTACATGATTGACTTCTTTTTAGAATAATACTATAATGATTTAGAAGAACTTTACATCTTTGTTGGGTAAGTAGATTGGATAATCATGCTGATGCATTATTTTTTCAATCGGTAATTTGAGTCAGAGCCTTAAATATGCCTTGATCGCAGTAAACTGCTCTGACAGGTAGAATTAGTTTGTTTTCTATATTTTGTGATGATTTGTTAATTAAGGAGTGGGGGAATACAAAATGAAAAAGTTGGAAGAATACGTAAGAACAATACCTGATTTTCCAGAACCAGGCGTTATGTTTCGTGATGTTACAAGTGTTTTGCAGGATGCAGATGGTTTGCAGCTTGCAATAGATTCCATGCAGGATTTGGTGAAAGATTTAGAGTATGATATTGTTGCTGGTGCAGAATCAAGAGGTTTTATTTTTGGTACACCAATTGCATATAATAACCACAAGCCTTTTGTTTTAATCAGAAAAAAAGGAAAACTCCCTGCGGATACGGTTTCAGTAGAATATGATCTTGAGTATGGCAAGGCTGTTATAGAAATGCATAAAGATTCTATTAAGCCAGGGCAGAAGGTTCTTGTTGTAGACGATCTTATAGCTACAGGCGGCACTACAGAAGCGATGATTAAGTTGATAGAATCATTAGGCGGAATTGTCGTAGGTGTTGTCGTAATGATGGAACTTGCCGGATTAAATGGCAGAGACAGAATAGAAGGTTATAGACTCGACGCTGTGATAACATATGAGGGAAAATAAACGATATTAAATAGTTAGCATAAAAATTTTGGATTTGGCTGGTGATTCGAAGTGACAGATGAAAAACAGAGAAAAACAGGGGCATATGAGGATTCCCTTATTATAACTGGAAGCAAGACCGGTCCCAGAAAGACAGATGAGAGAAGAATAGAATACATTAAAGAATTTCAAAGCCCCGATGAATTATTTCAGGGGCTTGTTCAGCATGTGCATAAATATCACCCTTCTGACGACATTTCCATGATTAATAAAGCATATGCTACGGCATGTGAAGCACATAAAGACCAGACAAGAAAATCTGGCGAACCTTATATCATACATCCATTATGTGTAGCTATTATCCTGGCTGATTTAGAGCTTGATAAAGAAACGATAATCGCAGGGCTTCTTCATGATGTGGTTGAAGATACTGTAATGACAAATGAAGAACTCAAAGAACAGTTTGGGCCAGATGTCGAGCTTCTAGTTGATGGGGTGACAAAACTTGAACAATTGCAGTATACAGGCGAAGCAACACCCGATAGATTAACAAGCCGTGAAGAACTGCAGGCTGAAAATTTAAGAAAGATGTTTCTTGCTATGGCAAGAGATATCAGAGTGATTATGATAAAATTGGCAGATCGTCTTCATAATATGCGAACTTTAAAGTACAAGTCGCCAGAAAGCCAGAAGCGTATTGCAAGGGAGACATTGGATATTTATTCCCCGCTTGCGGAGAGACTTGGTATCTCCAAGATTAAAGTTGAGCTTGATGATTTGTCTTTGAAATACCTTGAACCAGAAGCCTACTATGATTTGGTGGAAAAGATTGCTCTCAAAAAGGACGCACGGGAAAAATACGTGCAGGATATTGTGGACGAGGTGACGGAACATATCACGCGTGCTGGAATTGAAGCACAGATAGATGGGCGGGTGAAGCATTTTTTTAGTATTTACAAAAAGATGAAAAACCAGGGCAAGGATATTGATCAGATTTATGATTTGTTTGCTGTGCGAATTGTTGTTGATTCTGTGAAAGATTGTTATGCAGCTTTGGGAGTCATTCATGAAATGTATAAACCTATGCCTGGCCGTTTCAAAGATTATATTGCGATGCCAAAAGCAAATATGTATCAATCTCTTCATACAACGCTAATTGGTTCTACAGGGACGCCGTTTGAGATACAAATAAGAACTTCTGAAATGCACAGAGTTGCGGAATATGGTATTGCTGCACACTGGAAATATAAAGAGGCAAGTGATGGCAAGACATCTACAGGCGGCGAAGAAGAAAAGCTTACATGGCTTAGTCAAATCCTTGAATGGCAGAAAGATATGTCTGACAACAAGGAATTCATGAAGCTTTTAAAAAGCGATCTTGATCTTTTCTCAGATCATGTTTATTGTTTTACTCCATCAGGAGATGTCAAAAATCTTCCGGCAGGATCGACGCCAATCGACTTTGCCTATAGTGTACACAGTGCAGTTGGCAATAGAATGATAGGCGCCAGAGTGAATGGCAAGCTTGTCACGATTGATTATCAAATCAATAATGGTGACTGTATTGAGATCATGACTTCACAAAATTCGAAAGGACCAAGCCGCGACTGGCTGAATATTGTGAAATCATCACAAGCGAAAAATAAGATTTCCCAATGGTTCAAGAATGAATTAAAAGAAGACAATATTATAAAAGGAAGAGAACTTTTTCATAATTATTGTAAGTCAAAAAATATCGCAATCGCAGAGATATTGATATCAAAGTATCAAAAAGCAGTGATGCGCAAATATGGTTTTAATGATTGGGATGCAGTTCTTGCTGCGATTGGGCATGGTGCGCTCAAAGAAGGTCAGATTATAAACCGTATGCATGAAATGTTTTCTAAAGAGCACAGAAAACAGGCTACAGATGAAGAATTATTGCAGTATATTCACGAAAATAATGTGAATAAGCCAATGCGACCTAAAAATAAGACGGGTATCACAGTGAAGGGGATTCATGATGTGGCAGTAAGGTTTTCACGTTGTTGCGCACCTGTTCCAGGAGATGAAATTGTAGGGTTTATTACCAGAGGAAGAGGTATTTCCATACACAGGACAGATTGCATCAATATCATAGGCTTGTCTGAACTGGAACGTTCAAGGCTAATTGATGCAGAGTGGGAGCCGGAGGACACATCTGAGCGGAAAGAGAAATACCTTGCAGAGATTATTGTATATGCGCAGAATAGAAATGGTCTTTTAGCAGATGTGTCTAAGACAATGACAGAGAAAAATATTGATATTTGTTCTGTGAATACAAGAACAAGTAAGCAGGGCATAGCGACTATGGCGATGAGCTTTGAAGTAGGCAGTCGGGAAGAACTTACAATGATTATTGAAAAGTTAAAGATGATAGATAGTGTTTTAGATATTGAAAGGACGACAGGATAATATGGCAGATTTAAAGGTAAAAAGAAGAGTTCTTAGCGCATGTCAAACAAACTGCTATTATGTATATCGGGAAGGTGCTGACGAGATAGTAATAATCGATCCTGGTTCCAATGGTGAAATGGTATATGATGATGTGAAAAGTCTAGGATTTGAGAAGGTAGCTGGTATCCTTTTAACACATGGTCATGGCGATCATACAGGAGGAGCATTGCAATTAAAACAATTGAGCGGCGCGAGAATTTTTGCATATGAGGACGAGGCAGAAATATTAAGAGATCCTGAGAAAAATTTGTCTGGCTGGTTTGGCAAGGCTTACGGTTTTGAGGCCGATGAATATTTTCGGGATAAACAAACTTTCTCTATGGCAGGAGTTGATTTTGAAGTGATTCATACTCCTGGACATACAAAAGGCGGATGTTGTTATTATATTCCAGATGATAAAACGATGTTTTGCGGAGACACAATTTTTAATTGTTCTGTAGGGAGAACCGATTTTTATTCTGGTTCTATGAGACAGTTGGGAGATTCTATCAGAGAAAGGATTATGACACTTTCGGATGATGTGAAGCTCTACTCAGGGCACGGGGATGCAACGACAGTAGGATATGAGCGAAAGTACAATCCATGTCTGGGATAGTTCATGCCTGGAATAGTCAATGCTTATTTGGAGCATCGGTTATTCCAGGCATTGCCTGTTCTAGAGCGTGTTTGAAAAATCAGTCATGGATTTGAGAGGAAGATATGTTTGTCAGTGATTTAAGGGATTGTGTAGAATGCCTTTCCTATGAGGAATATGAACAGCAGATTCAAAGCGTCATATGTTCTGGTCTGGATAACGAAATTCAATTGTATATGAGAGAGAGTAAAGACCGATGGAGTACAGACTATCCCTGCACACTTTCCATTCTGATAAAGGGGAGACAGGCTGTGGTGAACTATTTTTCAGAAGGCAATGAGGAGATGTCTGCGTCAATTGGAGATTTGGACAGAGAAGATGATGTTCGATGGCAAATCGGCGAAAATGATTATTCTGTGGCTGGTTATCAGATACTTTCCTTGGAAAAGGCAATGCAATGTGCATTACAGTTTTTTTGGAGACAGGGTAAACCGACCTGTATTGCGTGGGAAGCGTTATAGTTATCCAAGGTTTTGAGGTGTGATATGATAAATGTGTATACAAATAGAGAGAATTACCAGTATGATTTACACGCGCTGGTCAAGTCCTTTTATCCAGAGCATGATGTGCGGGTGTGTGCGGAACAGCTTCTGCCACGGCAGACTGATAAGACAGTGAATAAGAATATACAGGAGCAGGACAGCACAAAGCAGGTGATAGTGCATCTTGCGGATGACAGTATGAAAGTGGTATTTGACATTGATGGCAGAAAGGAATATTCGCATACCTATGAAAATTGCACAGATGTCATAAAAAAGGAATGCAAGCTTTCGCTGTATCATGACCTGTGCGATTACACAGGGAAAACGCTTCCGTGGGGGAATCTCACAGGTATCCGTCCGACAAAGCTCGCTATGGGAATGGTTGCAGAGGGAAAGTGTGATGCGGAGATTGTTGCGTGGCTGAAAGAGACGCATGCAGTTAGCGACGAGAAGGCGTATCTGAGTATTGACATTGCCAGGCGGGAAAAGACAATTCTTGACAGGATTCATTATGAGGATGGTTACAGCATTTATATCGGCATTCCGTTCTGCCCGACAACGTGTCTGTACTGTTCTTTTACATCGTATCCAATCGCAGCGTGGCGCGGGCGCACAGGGGAATATCTGCAGGCCCTTTTCCGTGAAATTGACTTCGTGGCGCAGGCATACAAGGACAAGATACTGGACACGATTTACATTGGCGGCGGGACACCAACAACGCTTGCGGCAGAAGAATTGGACCAGCTATTGCAATACATTCATGACAGTTTTGATTATGGGCATGTAACAGAATTGACTGTGGAGGCAGGGCGCGCAGACAGTATCACGCGAGAAAAACTCGAAGTACTGAAAAAGCATGGCGTGACGCGCATCTCTGTGAATCCCCAAACTATGAAAGATGAGACGTTGAAATACATCGGCAGGCAGCACACGGTAGAACAGGTGAGGGATGCCTTTCGGCTGGCGCGGGAGGCAGGGTTTGACAACATCAATATGGATATTATCCTGGGACTTCCTGGGGAACTTGAAGCGGATGTACAAAATACCATTGATGAAATTGTAAAACTCAACCCCGACAGTTTGACAGTACATTCGCTCGCAGTCAAGCGCGCGTCTCGGCTCAGCCAGTGGATTGAGGAGAACGGCATAGCGACGCTTCGCAATACGGACAGCACCATGGAAATCGCGCAGAGTGGTGCACATACGCTGGGCATGAAGCCCTACTATCTCTATCGGCAGAAAAATATGTCGGGGAATTTTGAAAATGTCGGGTATGCGAGAGAGGGGAAGTATGGGATTTATAATATTCTTATAATGGAAGAGAAACAGACCATAGTAGCCTGCGGCGCTGGAAGCACGTCAAAACGGGTGTATC
>OFGR01000670.1_pt1 | contig 32751 bp, 28 predicted proteins | sample 1521811 | NCBI WGS metagenome assembly OFGR01 (sample SAMEA3504098, study PRJEB24116) | mouse gut metagenome | biome: mouse gut; feature: mouse-associated habitat; material: faeces | place: Denmark | collected 2011
AAAATGACCAACAGCAGTGTAAGTATCTCAAGTGTGTTCATACCGACCTCCTTTCTGTTTCCAGAAAGGACAACCGCAGACTATCCCCATATGCTCTAATCTGACTAAAAAGAATTATAGCACGTTCTGTCGAATAATGCTATAAAAGTTTTGCGATAATCACTCCGCCGCTTCCAGTGCGACCTCTGCAAATTCTTCATCGCTTATGGCTTCCAGTTTCTCCAAAACCTGTCCTGAAAGTTCCACCATGTCACTGTCCTGTATGTGCGGAAGCACGTTCTTTATATCGGCGATCATGCCGGTTCTCTCCTGCCCTTCAAACACGCACATTAAGGCTTCCCTGTGCATCTGCATCTATTAACAGCACCTTTTACCCTGTTTTGCAACTACTTTCACACTTCCGCTGGTCTGCCAGCCTTCATGCAGGCATTTTGTCTTTACGTTGCCTGTCTTAAAATCATAAATACTGTTGATATTCCTTCCTGTGTCATCGCTGATACCAAACTGAATTGCAAGCAATTCAGTTTACAATAATACAAGTGCTTTGTGGTACACGTCCTGATACCTGACCTCTTTCAATTTCTCGTAGTAGAATTTTTCATGTGCATCGCTGATAAAAATAATCGCTTTCTCTTTCCCTGCTCTTAACGCTGTGTTTGACATTTTTCTGTTCCTCCTTTTAAAATTGAATTGAAAAGAGCATCCCACTATGGAATGCCCTATATAAAAAATAGGGACACTCTCATTCAAGTATCCCTATAATCTACCGCTATATCTGATAGTTCTCTATTCACTTTCATTGTCAGGATTTTTTGTGTTCCCCGTACCGAGGTCTAATGCCACAACTACGGTTACTTTCTTCACAAGTATCTTTTCCTTATGATTTTCACCGATTTTGTTGAAACTGAAAAATGTCACAAAGTGCGTAAATTCAAGGATTTCTAGGTATCTTTCCTTTGTATCAACACCACAGTCTCCACATGCACCGTATGCGGAAACATATCCACCATCTGCACCTCTCTCACTTCATACCCTCCCCCGCACAAATACTTCAAATCCCTGGCCAGTGTAGCTGAATCGCAGCTCACATACACCACCCGTTGCGGCTGCATTCTCACAATGGTTTCCAGGCACTTTTCGTCACAGCCTTTCCTGGGCGGATCCACCACGATTACATCCGGATGCCATTCCAGTCCCTGCTGCAGACGGGTATTATAAAACTCAGGCAGCACTTCCTCTGCCCTGCCTGCAATAAATTCCGCATTCTCAATATGATTGATAGCTGCATTCCTTCTGGCATCCTCAATAGCCTGGCGTACAATCTCCACACCATAGACCTGCTTCGCCTTCCTGGCCAAAAACAGAGAAATCGTGCCGATTCCACAGTACAGATCCCAGACCGTCTCCCGGCCGGTCAGCCCCGCATACTGTAATGCAGTCTCATACAGTTTCCGGGTCTGCACCGGATTCACCTGATAAAAAGACAAGGGAGAAATCTGATACTTTATTTCTCCCATACAGTCTGTAATATAATCCTGTCCCCAGAGTGTGACAATTTCCTGGCCCAGAATTACATTCGTATTCTTTTCATTTCTATTCAGAGTAATGCTGGTCATTCCCTCCACAGCCTGTAGTTTTTCCACCAGACGTTCTGCAAAAGGAAGGTGCTTCCCATTAATAACAAGACACACCATAATTTCCCCTGTGGCAAATCCGGAACGTATCAGCACATGACGCACCAGCCCCGTGCCTGTCTCCTCCCGATAGGCGGGAACCTCATATTCCTCCATAAATGAAATAACACATTCCAGTATTTTTTCATTGAACTCCGTACCCAGAAAGCATTTCCTGCTGGAAATAATATTATGGGTACGGGCAGCAAAAAATCCTGTTACAATCTTTCCATTTTTATCTGTGCCAATGGGAAACTGTGCCTTATTCCGGTAAAACCAGGGTTCCTCCATTCCCATAATGGGATGTATCAGAGGAATATAATTTTTCTGCGCCTCATCCTGCCCGTGTGAAAAATTCTCCGGCGTCAAAGTTCTGCTGGCATGGGCATTTTTGCCCTGAAGCTCTTCCGGCAGCAGAAACCCGCCAATCCGTTTCAGATTGTTGCGCACCTTATTCTCCTTGAATTCCAGCTGCTTCCGGTAATCCAGCGCCTGTATCTGACAGCCGCCGCACTGGCGATAATACTGACAGCGGGGCTCTGTCCGGTACGGAGATGGTTTCAGCACCTTCATCAGCCGGGCATACCCGAAATGCTTTTTCATTTTCATGATTTTTACCAGTACCTGATCTCCCAAAACCGCATCTTTCACAAAAAAAACAATGCCATTCACTTTTCCGATGCCTTCCCCTTCAGCACCCATATCCTCAATCAGCAGTTCCAGCTCCATATCCTTCTGAAATACGGGCCATTCTCCCGCTGCATTCCGGTTTTCATTTTTTCGCTCTGAATGATTCTGATTTCCAACCCTGTTATTTTTCTGCTTTCTGTATCTCATGTCCGATTTCCTGCCAACACCCTTTCCTCAATCTGTCTCCCGGCCGGGCGCCCTGCCCTGATTTTAACCGGTGCCCTTTCCGGAATCCCCCGGTCTTTACTCTTCGCTGGTTCTTCGTATATTGGATTCAAACAGACGGTTATACCCCAGCCATCCGCTGGTCCCGTCCCCGGCGGCAAGAGCTTCCTTCATGGTCTGCATTTTGGCGTCTGTGTTATCTGCAAAACTTAAAGCCACCGCCTCTGCAATTGCCGGTTTTTTCGGAGAGCCATACTCCAGTTCCCCATGGTGTGCCAGAATACAGTGCTTCAGTTCATTTGCCAGTTTCACCGGAAATCCCGGTATCCCGCTGATACGTTTTCCCAGAAGTTCCACGCCAATCACAATATGCCCCAGAAGCTGTCCCGCGTCTGTATAGTCATTTTCCGGAAAGACAGACAGTTCTTCCAGTTTGCCGATATCATGAAACATGGCTGACGTCAGAAGCAGATCCTTATGGAGCATGGGATATGCCTGCGTGTAATAATCGCACAGCTTCGTTACGCTTAACGTGTGCTCCAGCAGTCCTCCCACATAACCGTGATGAACATTTTTGGCTGCACTGTGGAATTTAAAACGTTTTTCAAATTCTTTATCTTCCAGAAAGAAACCGGAACACAGTTTTTTTAGCCAGGGATTATTCATCTCCTGTATAAATCCGGTAAGTTCCCGATACATTTCGTCAATATCTTTTTCACTGACTGGCAGATATTCTATCGGGTCATATTCACCCTCCCGCACCCTGCGGACACGTTTTACATTTAACTGAAGCGCTCCCTGAAAACTGGTGACATCACCCACCACATCAATATAATCCAACGCCTCAAATTCATCAATTCCCTGAGAATTGGGATCCCAGATTTTTGCATCCAGTATTCCTGTTTTGTCCTGCAGAATCAAAGATTCATAAGGCTTTCCCGCTTTGGTCAGCGCTGTCTGTTTCGTTTTGCACAGGTAAATTTCTCCCACACGCTCTCCTTCTCTCAGGGTTTCAATATATTTCATAACTTTACTCCTCACTAAAAAAATTTATTTTAATACGCCTGCTGTTGCCGTACAGTCCAGTTCCACATATTCCTCACCGCTCTGGCGTTTCACGGTAATGGTTATGACATCTTCCGGATTCAGTGCATAAATACGCTGATTATACTGCTCCACATTTACAAGTTCTTCTCCGTTTATTTTTACAATTACATCTGCCTCCTGAATCCCCGCAGCCATTGCAGGAGAGTCCATTACCACTGATTTCACATAAACCCCTTTGGGAATCTTATACTCATCTGCAATATCATCTGTTACGGTACTCAGACGCAGACCCACATACGGAATATCACGGTTATTGGACAAATCTTCTATCACCTGTTTCAGCTCTGAAATGGACAGGGCCGTAATGGTATTCCGGTCGCTGCTGCTGCTGTAATCCTGCAGTACAAGGCCCACAATCTCACCTTTCAGATTGATAAGTACACCGCTTCCGCTGGCACTTCCCACGATATCAGTGGTGAAAATCGTATAATTTCTGTCTATGGTGGAAACCTCATTTCTGGAAGACGTAATGGTTCCGCATAAAATAGAATAATTTGCTCCCAGCGGACTTCCAATGGCCAGCACTGTGGTTCCCTGCTCAATCATATAGGAATTGCCCAGAGATGCAATAACCACCTGTTCCATGACTGTTTCCGGGATTTCCGTCAGCGGAACACCGATTACTGCAATTCCCGTATTACCATCATACTTCTTCAAAGCGGCAGATACCATTGTATTATCCGCAAATGTGATACTGATAGCCTGCGCATCCGCAATCACTTTTTTCTCTGTCAGGATCAGAAGTTCCTGCCCGTTATTCCCGATAATAATTCCTGCAGCCCGGTTTTCATTTTCATAAGGGGTGTTAAACCAGTCGATGCCGCTGGTTACCCCGGTCACAGTTACCACAGATTTATTGGCCTGTTTTCCAATGGCATACAGTTTATTCTGCAATGCCTGATAATCCTCAATCTCCAGCTCTTCCCGCACCACCACAGTCTGGTTTTCCGGTTCCGGCTCAGGCTCTTCTTCCTCCTGCAGATTCTCCGCATCCTCTTCTTCCTCCGGAACATCATCCCTTGGAATACTGATGGTGGATTCCTCCGGCGGACAGAACCACTCCTCCAGATATGGTCTCAGAAAAACAAATACAAAACAGGCAACTGCCCCAAAAATCACAGCGCAGAGAAGATTATAGCCCATACGAATCAGAAGACGTTTTTTATTGATCGGTTTGTCCTTTATCTTCTCCTTAATAAACGCAAATTCCTGCTCATTCTGCTCCGGTTGTTTCATGGCACGTCCTCCTGAAAAAGCATATTACGTTCACCCTCCATGCCATACATATCCTGTCTCCCGATTTATGGTGAACTGTTATTACATAGATATTATACGTTTTTCCCCCGCTTGTTGCAAGATTTTTATTTTTAAGGTATAATATCGCCAGATATTATGGCCCGCATGGGCACAGGTACCATATTTCATTGCGCAGCAATTATGGTATAATCTGCCTTGAGGAGGGGCCCACTCTGTGGGAGGAGCCCTGAAGGCAAAAGGATTCGTACTGCTCTGCTGTTTTGTATTTATTTCGCCAGATATTATGGCCCGTATGGGCATAAGTACCGTTTTTCCTTCATCGCATCCCTCACCTTCAACCACAAAATAATAAGGATTAAAATTATGAATGATAAAGCACTGAACACATTAGAATACTACAAAATTATAGATATGCTGTGCAGCCATGCAACCTCTGCCACCGGCAGAGAACTCTGCCGGAACCTGAAACCTTCCACAGACCTGGCAGAAATTCAGCTTGCTCAGCAGCAGACTTCCGATGCACTGACCAGAATTTTTCAGAAAGGTTCCCTTTCTTTTGCCGGCACCCACAACCTGGGGGCCTCTTTCAAACGCCTGGAAATCGGCGGTACCCTGAGCATAGAAGAGCTGCTCAGAGTTGCTTCCCTGCTGGAAGTGGCAAAACGCGCCAGAACCTATTCCCGCAGTGAAAGAGAAGACGTAAAGCCGGATTCTCTGGATGAATTTTTTTCTGCCATCGAACCTCTTCCCTCCCTTCTGGGAGAGATTCGCCGGTGTATCCTGTCGGAGGATGAAATCGCAGACGATGCTTCCGCGGCCCTGAAAAATATCCGGCGTTCCATCAAAAACACCAATGAGAAAATCCGAAGCCAGATGAACGACATGTTAAACAGCAGCCGGAACCACTTACAGGATGCGGTAATTACCATGCGGGGCGGACGTTACTGCCTTCCGGTAAAAGCAGAAGCAAAAAGTCAGGTCCCCGGTATGATTCACGACCAGTCCTCCACAGGCTCCACCATTTTCATTGAACCCATGGCCGTGGTAAAACTCAACAACGACCTGCGGGAACTCCACATGAAAGAACAGGAAGAAATTGAAGTGATTCTCGCCTCTCTGAGCAATCTTGCGGCAGAATCCGTTCCTTATTTAAAGAGCAACTACGAAATACTCACAAAACTTGATTTTATATTTGCAAAAGGTTCCCTGGCCAGACAGTATAACGGTTCCGCTCCCGTTTTTAATCAGGAGCACCGTATCCGTATCCGCAAAGGACGTCATCCTCTGCTGGACAACCGCAAGGTAGTGCCCATTGACATTCATCTGGGGGATGAATTCCATCTGCTGATTGTAACGGGCCCCAACACCGGAGGAAAAACCGTATCCCTGAAAACAGTGGGACTTTTTACCCTGATGGGTCAGGCGGGACTGCATATTCCCGCTAACGACCGCTCAGAATTATCCGTATTTGAAGATGTATTTGCAGACATTGGCGATGAGCAGAGTATTGAGCAGAACCTGAGCACTTTTTCCTCTCACATGACCAATATTATTACTATTTTAAAAAATGTCAGTGAAAATTCACTGGTGCTTTTCGACGAGCTCTGTGCCGGAACAGACCCCACAGAAGGAGCAGCTCTGGCCATTTCCATTCTCTCAAAACTCCACAGCTTCGGTGTACGCACCATGGCCACCACCCACTACAGCGAGCTGAAAGTATTTGCCCTCTCCACCCCCGGCGTGGAAAATGCCTGCTGTGAGTTTTCCGTGGAAACCTTAAGCCCCACCTACCGGCTGCTGATTGGTATTCCAGGGAAAAGCAACGCTTTCGCCATTTCCGGAAAACTGGGCCTTCCGCCGGAAATTATTGAGGATGCCAGAAGCCGCATGACAGAGCAGGACGAAAATCTGGAAGATCTGATTTCTGATCTGGAGACCAGCCGGATTACCATGGAAAAAGAACGTCTGGAGGCAGAACAGTACCGTCAGGAAACAGAAGCCCTGAAACGCCGCATGGAAGAAAAACAGGAACGTCTGGACAGCCAGCGGGAAAAAATCATCCGCCAGGCCAACGAAGAAGCCCATGCCATTCTCCGGGAAGCAAAAGAAGTGGCCGACCAGACCATTAAAAATTTCCACAAATACGGACAGGGCGCCGCCACTGCCAGAGACATGGAACAGGAACGCAGCAAACTCCGGAATAAAATGAACTCACTGGAAAAAGACATGTCCATGAAGCAGAAGGAAACCGCCAACCACAAAGTCCCCAAAAAGCTGCGCATCGGAGACTCCGTAAAAGTCCTGAGCATGAACCTGAAAGGCACTGTCCACACTCTGCCAAACGACAAAGGAGACCTGTACGTTCAGATGGGCATTCTCCGTTCCCTGGTCAACATCAGAGACCTTGTGCTGTTAGAAGAACCCTCTCCATTCAGCAATAAGAAGAAATCCACGGGAACCGGAAAAATAAAGATGTCAAAATCCGCTTCTGTTTCCACAGAAATCAACCTGATCGGAAAAACCACAGACGAAGCCATTGCCCTGCTGGACAAATATCTGGACGATGCTTACCTTGCCCATATGCCCTCTGTACGGATTGTACACGGAAAAGGCACCGGGGCATTACGCAAAGCCGTACACGGACATCTGAAACGGCTAAAATATGTAAAATCTTTCCGGCTTGGTGAATTTGGAGAAGGAGACTCCGGCGTCACCATAGCAGAATTTTCATAAGACAGCCCACTGTTTCCCAAAGGAGGTATTTATGGCAGCAAAACAGAAAATCCTGATTGTAGACGACGATGTAAATATTGCCGAGCTGATTTCTCTCTATCTCACCAAAGAATGTTATGACACACGCATGGTACATGACGGAGAAGAAGCGCTGGCTGTATATGAGCAATACCGGCCCAACCTGATTTTACTGGACCTTATGCTTCCCGGCATTGACGGATACCAGGTATGCCGGGAAATCCGTGCAAAATCCGGCCTTCCCATCATTATGCTTTCCGCCAAAGGAGAAATCTTCGACAAAGTGCTTGGACTGGAACTGGGCGCAGATGATTATATCATGAAACCTTTTGACTCCAAAGAACTGGTAGCCAGAGTCAAAGCTGTGCTCCGGCGCTATCAGCCCTCCCGGCCGGATTCATCCATTTCCGATATCAAATGTGTGGAATATCCCGATCTTACCATCAACCAGACCAATTATTCCGTTCTCTATTACGGAAAACCCGTGGATATGCCTCCCAAAGAGCTGGAACTGCTCTATTTTCTGGCTTCCTCCCCAAATCAGGTATTCACCAGAGAACAGCTTCTGGACCATATCTGGGGCTATGAGTATATCGGCGATACCCGTACCGTAGACGTCCATGTCAAACGTCTTCGGGAAAAAATAAAAGATCACCCCTCCTGGAGTCTTGCCACCGTCTGGGGGATCGGATATAAATTCGAGGTAAAACAGTGAAACGAACCCTTTATCCAAAACTTTTACTGGGGTATGCCGCCTTTGGTATCCTTGGCTTTCTCACCATTGCCATCTTCACCTCCCGGCTGACCCTGAATTACATAGAGCGGGACACTGCCTCTGACCTGTACCGGGAATCCAATCTTCTGGCTGCCAACTATGCCGCCAACTATTACCGGGGCACCATGACGCTGGAAGATGTAACCTCCCATTTTGTGGCGGTGGCCACTTACCTGGACGCGGAAATCCGGGTAGTCAGTCTGGACGGAAAGGTGCTGATCACATCCGGCTCTGATACCTCTTCCAATACTATCGAAGACTTTGATATCACTGCCTTTGGCACCAGCTACTACCAGACAGGTACCTTTTTTAACACCTTTCCGGAAGAAACCCTCTCTGTATTTTCTCCTATTACCATCAATTACAAAGTACGGGGTTATGTGCTGACACACAAGCCCGTCCGTGACCTGATTGCTCTGAAAGACGGATTTATCAATATCGCCTATATGACGCTGGCTGTGATTTTTCTCTGTGCCTTTGTGCTGATCGGACTGTTCACCTGTACGGTTTACATTCCCATCCGGAAAATCACACGGGCAGCCAGGGACTATTCCGAAGGGAATTTTGATACTCAGATTAATATCCAGACCAATGACGAAATCGGATATCTGGCCGCTTCCCTGAATTACATGGCTGCAGAACTTTCCACCCTGGAAGATGACCAGCGCAAATTTATTGCCAACGTCTCCCACGACTTTCGCTCCCCCCTGACTTCCATCAAAGGATATGTGGAAGCCATCATGGACGGCACCATCCCCCATGAAATGCAGGACAAATACCTGAACATTATCCTGTTAGAAACGGAACGCCTGAACAAACTGACCCAGAGTATGCTGGAACTGAACAAATACGGAGCCAGAGGCACCATGCTGGACATCAGCAGCTTTGACATTAACAACACCATCAAACTGGTAGTACAGTCCTTTGAAGGCATCTGCCAGGAAAAGAAAATTTCCTTTGAGCTGATACTGACGGGACATACCTCCTATGTCTATGCAGATATGAGTAAAATCCAGCAGGTACTTTACAACCTCATTGACAATGCCATAAAGTTCAGCCACCCGGATTCCACCATCACCATTGAAACCACGGAAAAAAATGAAAAAGTTTTCATTTCAGTAAAGGATACGGGGATCGGCATTCCCAAAGACAGCATGAAAAAAATCTGGGAACGCTTTTACAAGACAGACTTATCCCGCGGAAAAGACAAGCGGGGCACCGGACTGGGCCTTGCCATTGTCAGAGAAATTATCTCCGTTCACAACGAAAATATCAATGTAATCAGTACAGAAGGCGTGGGCACAGAGTTTATCTTTACCCTGCCTCTGAATCAGGACAACCGGGATTAAAGGGCCGGCCAAAGCCGGCCATGGTACAGGCTGTTTTCTGCCTCGGAGCAGCCTCCCCCTGTCTGTCACCGCACGCCCGGAAATCAAATACATATACACATCTGCTTTTTGCGGCCAAACCCCGGTTTTAAGCCGCAGTTCTTTATCTGAACAGTTCAAATCTCCACAATACAACTTTTTAAAATTTACGTTGACAAAGGCCATGTTATATTATATACTTGTATATACAAGGTAAGATAAGAATAAACAGGTAAGGTGGTGATACCGTGAATCAGGACTTTCTTCACTCCCTGGAGCAGAAAGCAACTCTTTGCCGGTTAAATGTCAGCCGGATGATGCGGGCCAGCGGCCACGGCCATATCGGCGGTGCATTTTCATCCATGGACATTGTAACCGCACTGTATTTTTACAAAATGAAGGTGTGGCCGGAAGATCCGGACCGGGCAGACAGAGACCGCTTCCTGCTGTCAGCAGGACACAAGAGTATGGTCCAGTACGCTGTACTTGCGGAAATGGGATTCTTCCCAAAAGAACTCCTTGACACTTACGGCTCCCTTCATTCCAGACTTCCGGGACATCCCAATATGCACAAGCTGCCAGGGGTGGAAGCCAACACCGGCGCACTGGGACATGGACTGGCCATTGCCGCAGGCATGGCAATGGGATTACGTCTGGACGGTAAACCTTCTCAGGTCTATACGATTCTGGGAGACGGAGAACTGGCAGAAGGTTCCAACTGGGAAGCAGCTGCGGCAGCCGCCCATCATAAGGTGGACAATCTCACAGCTTTTGTGGATTTCAACGGTCTTCAAATCAGCGGCAAAGTGACAGAAGTAATGAACTTCACTCCCATTGATGAAAAATTCCGGGCCTTTGGCTGGGCTGTCCGTGAAATCGACGGAAACGACATGAAACAGATTGTGGAAACACTGGACGCACTTCCTTTTGAACCAGGAAAACCCTCCATGATTGTGGCCCGCACCGTCAAGTCCAAAGGACTGAAACAGGGAGAAGGAAACCCGGCGTTCCACTACTGGAATGCCAGCCCCGAAGAATGCGACGCACTGGACCGGGATCTGATTTCCATGCTGGATGAAAAGGAGGAGTGAAATTATGGGCGAATGGATGGACCCCAGAAAAACCTTCGGGAAAGCAGTTACAGAGCTTGCTCTGGAAAATAAAGACATCGTAGTGCTCTCTGCTGACAGCGGAAAAAGCTCCGGCTTTACAGAATTTATGGAAAAATATCCGGAACGGTATTTTGAATGCGGCATAATGGAACAGACTGCAATCGGCATTGCATCAGGACTTGCAGCAACCGGAAAAATCCCCGTATTCTGCGCCATTGCACCTTTTGTCACAGTCCGGCCCTTTGAAATGTTCAGAAATGATCTGGGTTATATGGAACAGAATGCCAAAATTGTAGGCAGAAACTGCGGCATCACCTATTCTGACCTTGGTGCAACCCACCATTCTCTGGAGGATTTCGCATTGATGCGGATGATTCCGGGAGTAACCATACTGGCGCCCCAGGACCCCGGCGAGATCATCGGCGCTGTCCAGGCAATGATTGCACACAAAGGCCCCGTTTACATGAGAATCGGCAATCCCAAAATCGAAGTATTATTTGAACAGGAGCCCTTTGTCATCGGAAAAGGCCGGAAAATCAGAGAAGGCAGCGACATAACCCTTATCTCCACAGGTTCCGCTACTGCATTTGCCATAAAAGCGGCAGAACTGCTGGAACAGGAAGGGATACATACAGACCTGATTGGAATGCCTTCGGTATGGCCTCTGGATGAGGAAATGATTCTGGAATCCGCCGGCAAAACCGGGCGTGTGGTGACCCTGGAAGAACATTATATAAAAGGCGGTCTGGGAACCATGGTTCTGGAAACACTGAATGCGGCCGGCATGAAAGTCCCGCTGCATATGCACGGAATTCCCCATCTGTATGCCGGAAACGGGCCTTATGAAGAGCTTCTGGCATATTACGGACTGGATCCCCAGGGAATTATGGAGACAGTAAAAAAAGTCTGTGAAAGCTGACATGCCTGACCGGGCCTGTGCCTTCACAGCAGGGTGGTAATTTTACATACACAAAGGAGGATTTAACTATGGTGGATTTATCAAAACTGACAAAATGGGAAATGGGAAAATTATTTGACTATGCGCTGCTGCCAAAGCAGACAACAGAAGCTGAAATCCGCAAAGGATGTCAGGAAGCCATCAAATACAACTGCAAGGCTTTCTGCTACTCTTCTTCTGAATGGACACCGGTAGTAGTAGAAGAACTGAAAGGAACCGACCTTCTGGTAGGCGCAGCCATCGGATTCCCCTTTGGTCAGCAGTCCAGCAAAGTAAAGGCATTTGAGACAGAAGAAGCCGTTCGTCTGGGCGCTACCGTTCTGGACAACTGTATGAACGTAGGCGATTTAAAAGACAAAAAATACGACAAAATCCGTGCGGAATTTAAAGAATATGTGGATGCTGCTCAGGGCGTTATGACCAAAATGATTATCGAAACCTGCTTCCTGACAAAAGAAGAAATCGTTACCGCTACCGAGCTGGTGTGCGAAGCAGGCATTGACTGGGTAAAAACCTCCACCGGACAGTATGCAGGCCCTTCCGTTCAGGATGTTATGCTGATGGTTGACGCTGTGAAAGGCTCCAAAACCAAAATCAAAGTATCCGGCGTGAAAGACCCAAGACCTCAGAACGCTTTCTGTTTCCTGAGAGCAGGGGCAGAACTGATTGGAACAAGAGCTGCAGTGGAAATTCTGGATTCTGTGGACGATTTAAGGAAAATGGGACTGATTCCCGCTTATACCGGGGATAAATAAACACAGACAGAAAATGACAGGAGGGTTTTTCAATGATTGATTTATCAAAAATGACAAAATGGGATATGGGAAAATTATTCGATTTTTCCGTACTTCCAAAACAGACAACAGAAGCTGAAATCCGCAAAGGATGCCAGTTGGCAAAAGAATATAACTGCAAGGCTTTCTGCTTCTCCTCTTCCGAATGGACCCCCATCGTAGCGGAAGAACTGAAAGGGACAGACATCATGGTAGGCGCAGCAATTGGATTCCCCTTTGGTCAGCAGTCCAGTAAAGTAAAGGCATTTGAGACAGAAGAAGCCGTTCGTCTGGGCGCTACCGTTCTGGACAACTGTATGAACGTAGGCGATTTAAAAGACAAAAAATACGACAAAATCCGTGCGGAATTTAAAGAATATGTGGATGCTGCTCAGGGCGTTATGACCAAAATGATTATCGAAACCTGCTTCCTGACAAAAGAAGAAATCGTTACCGCCACCAAACTGGTGTGCGAAGCAGGCATTGACTGGGTAAAAACTTCCACCGGACAGTATGCAGGACCTTCCGTTCAGGATGTTATGCTGATGGTTGACGCTGTAGAAGGCACCAAAACAAAGGTAAAAGTTGCCGGCGTCAAAGACCCAAGACCTCAGAACACCTTCTGCTTTATCCAGGCAGGAGCAGAGATTATCGGAACGAGAGCCGCTATGGAAATTCTGGACGCAGTAGACGATCTCAGAAAAATCGGCCTGATTCCGGCTTACGTTGGTGACAAAGAATAATCCGTAACGAATTTTCACATCGGATGTAAAACAAACAGGTTCCGGCGCAGACCGGAACAGACACACAGACAGAACAGATATGGAATCATACGGAAAGGGCAGTGTTCATCCCCAAACCCCAAATACAAATTGCCATTGTATTCCTTACTGACCTGATAAAACGGAACCTGCACGGACGGTATCTTTTATATCTGCTGACAAATATTTCGGGGTTTTAAAAATTTTCAAACAAACGAGGAGGATTTTATTATGGCACAATATTTAGTTGGACTTGACGGTGGTACCACCGGATGCAAAACCTGTATTTTTGATCTGGACGGAAAACTGATTGGAAGCGATTACCGGGAATATCCCTGCTACTATCCGAAGCCAGGATATGTAGAGCAGCTGACAGAAGACCTGCTTCCTGCATTTTATGACAGCATTAAGACCACCATTGATAAAACCGGCATCAACCCCAAAGACATCATTGGATTCGGCTTCTCCAGCCAGGGTTCCGTAATCGGACTTCTGGATGAAAACGGAGAACTGATCCGCCCATGGGTTGGATGGCAGGATTTACGAAGTGAAGGCGAAGGCATCCAGTATCTGTTAGACAGAATTCCCAGAAGCGAAATTTACAAACAGACCGGTGACCCGGTGGGAACCACTTTCTCCAATGGAAAACTGGCATGGCTGAAACTCCATGAGCCGGAAAACTTTGAGAAAACAGCCATGTTTGCCACCATGCAGGATTATTTCCTGAAAAAATTCGGTGCAGACGGATATTATACCGATTACTCTTCCGCCAGTCGGGAAGGTATGATGGATATTGACAATGAATGCTGGTCCAAAGAACTCCATGACATTCTGGGCATTGATTTGTCCAAACGTGCCACCATCGTAAAAGAGCCCGGTAAGGTTGTGGGACATATCGGAGAAGAAGTATCCGCAAAAACAGGGCTTCCCGTTGGAACTCCCATCTGCATCGGCGCTCATGACCAGAACTGCTGTACCTTCGGTGCAGGCGTAGTAAACGACGGAGACGCTGCCCTTGTACTCGGTACCTTCGGCTCCTGCTTCGTGGTTTCTGACAAATCCATCCGCGACCCCAAAGAACGTCTGGTAGTAAAAGGCAATCACGGATGCGGCAACTTCACCATTGAAGCATTTGCCAATACTGCTGCATCTGCATACAGATGGTATCGCGACACTTTCTGCGATTATGAAAAAGAAGCAGCAAAAACCTCCGGAAAAGATCCCTATGATCTGATTAACGACCAGATTGCAACTTCCCCCATCGGAGCAAACGGAGTAACATTCCTCTCCTTCTTACAGGGCGCCGGCGGAGCAAGAATCAACGGAAAAGCAAGAGGTTCCTGGATTGGTATGACGTTGGGAACAACCAAGGCAGATATGGCCCGTGCCGTTATGGAAGGTATCTGCTATGAAATGTACGATATTATCCGTGCAGAAGAAGAATCCGGCATTAAAATCGGCAAAATCCGTCTGGCCGGCGGAGCAGCAAAATCTCCATTGTGGTGCCAGATGATGGCTGACATCTTCAAACACCCCATTCAGATTCTGGAAAACGGAGAAGCCGGATGTCTGGGCGCAGCTCTCTACGCAGGCGTTGGCGTAGGCGCTTACAAAGACTGCCACGAAGCAGCAAAAGTAGTCCGCACTACCAAAGAATACACTCCGAATCCGGACAACTTCGCAGCTTATGACGCAGCTTACCAGAGATTCTGCGACATTTACGACGCACTGGACAAAAAGATTTTCTAATCCGTCATACATGTACTGCAGGCACAGGCCCTCCCTCTGGCTTACGCCTGCAGAACAGGACGATTTCTGTTTCCGGGAAGGAAAGTTTTACCTGCCTGCCCTTTTCCTTCCCGGACTGACAGAAATTCTCCGTAACAGTACAATCCCTCACTGTTACATTTATTTGCCCTCTTAACTTTGTTTTGCTTTATATTTAATTGTATATACATGTATAGTTATATCAGGTCTTTCTGTCGGCAGTAACGTTTTTCGGACAAACCATCTTCCAGACAGAGAGCAATTACTGACAGGAGGTTACAAGAAAATGAAAATCAATTTAAAATCACTGGGACTGGAAACCGTCCGGGGGGAAGAATCCCTGGTGGAACGGATTCTGGATATGCCCCTTGATCAGGAAGAATATCAGCAGCTTAAAAGCATTGGAACATACATCGGTGTGACTGACCAGTTCAAAGACATAACTGAAACTTTCCAGGTTCCGGAAGGGGAAACGCCCGCAGGATTTAAACGGGAACTTGTACTGGAAAAAGACGGGGTTATCCGCGCAGATCTGGTAAGAGATATTTCTTATGACAAAAACGGTATCCTGCGTCCCACCAGAGTCCTTTTTTCCGCAGACAGCGCCAATCCTTATGAAGTGGCTCCCATCAGTCCTCTGCTTTCCAATCTTACCTGCAATCCCGGTATTATTTACGACCTGTTCCTGAACAATCCCAAAGCCAATGTAGGAAATGTCTACAAAAACCGGGATGAAGTTATGGCAGAAATCGGAAAAATTCTGGGGCCGGGATGCGACATCAGTGTGGAGCTGAACAATCCTTTTGAAGAAGATTTCAATAAGATTCTGGAAGAAGCTGAGAAATTCAAAGAAATGTTCTCCAAATACAGGGTCGTAATCAAAGTGCCTCACACAGGCGCAGTTACACCTCAGAATGTGGGACAGCTTCTGACCGGCAGTAAAAAACTGGATAAGCGCTTCGACCAGACTGAGACAGAACATGCCCTGCGGGGCCACAATCTGGCACTGAAGCTGCACGAACACGGATACCGGGTGAACTTCACACTGATGTTTGAGCCCTTCCAGACCCTTATGGCACTGCAGGCAAGACCTTATTTTATCAATACTTTCCTGCGCCACCGTCTGGTACAGTCCCAGACCATTCTGAACTATCTTCACATGTATGATGCCTCCGGCGATTCCGCTGTTTTAGAACAGCTGCGGGATTACTTTATTTCCTGTGACTATTACACTGAAGCAGACAAAGGCATCTCACTGGAAGAAGTGCTTCGCTTCGGACGGGATCTGATTACCTACCGTCATTTTGAAGACTCTCAGGGCAGCGACGGACTGGACGGTATGCGGCATAACCTCCGGGTTCTGAAAAACTGCAACATGAAGGATACCCGTCTTATCGTATGCTCCATGGAAGGGCCTTACAACTATCCGGATATTGACAAACTTCTGGCTGAACCGGAATTCCAGGATATGAATCACAAAGTAGTCATCACTGCTGAGCCTCAGTATCTTGCAAGATTCACATCCACCAATCAGGTTATCAGCTACCAGAGAAGATTTATGAATGCGGCAAAAGGACAGAGTTAATCCTCAAATCTGCTTTCACTGCTGCATGTGAGAATTATACATACGCTCATTTTTACCCTGTGTAAAAATGACAGCCAGGGAGGAAGTATCATGAAAATCGTATTTGGATGTGATCCAAACGCACAGGATTTTAAAGAACAGCTGATGGCATACACGGAAAGTCTGGGATATGAAACATCTGATTTTGGCAGCGATGATCCCATTTATGCAAACACCGCATTCCGTGTGGCCCAGGCAGTTGCCGCAAAAGAATTTGACCGCGGAATTCTCCTGTGCGGAACCGGTATCGGCGTATCCATCGCCGCAAATAAAGTAAAAGGTGCTTACGCAGCATGTATTCACGACGTATATCAGGCTCAGAGAGCCGAGCTGTCCAATCATGCAAATATCATTACCATGGGTGCCCAGGTTGTGGGCATCGAACTGGCCAAAGTCATGATAAAAGAATATCTCTCCCAGACCTTTGACCCCAACGGAAGATCCGGGGCCAAGGTGCAGAGAATCACAGACTTTGAAAATGAATAAAAAAGAATCCTGCTTTGCAGAATTCTCCGCCTGCGGCGGGCCGCTTTGCGGCATATCTCATACCTGCCGCAGCGCCGATATGAAATGAAGACAGCAAAGGCTCCGGTTACCCTGAATGTAAAAGGCTCCGGGGCCTTTTCGCAATCTTGACAGTAAATCTCTAATATCCTATAATATTAATGTGGTAATTTTTTACATTCACAGTATGGATGATGGTCCAAACCGGCCCGCAGAAGGCTGAAAAGACAGTCATTTATAAATGTATTGAAAGAGGATGAAGCGTGTATCTTCCGTGCAGCGGACAGCCAAATCATCTGTTTTCAATAGATGAGGAGGAGAACATAAATGTTAGACAGAAATAACCCCAAACCGTTATATCAACAACTTATGGATATCCTGATCGATGCCATTGATTCCGGCAAATGGGAAGCGAATAAGAAAATTCCGTCAGAAAATGAACTCAGCGCCACCTATGGCCTGAGCCGCATGACTGTCCGTTCTGTTCTGACAGATCTGGTAAAAGAAGGACGCCTTTACCGGGTGCAGGGTATCGGTACTTTTGTAGCTGAAAAAATAGAAACATTCAGCCCATCCTACATTGGAATCCGGGAACAGCTGGAAAAAATGGGCTATGAAGTGGCCACAAAAATTATTGAATGCGGTATAGAACCATGCAGCGCTACCGTTGCAAAGCATTTAAAACTTCCCAAAGAAGCGCCTGTTTTTAAAATCAAGCGGGTGCGCTGTATCAAGGGAGGCCCTATCAGTATACATATTTCCTATGTAAACTCTTCCTACAGTAAAACACTGACGCCGGAAGCTCTGGAAAAGGAACAGCTGTGCATTCTCCTCAATCAGAACTACGGTATCAAGCGGAAAAAGGCTCTGGAAACTCTGGAATCCGTGCAGGCCTCCGAAGGAGAAGCTGCCCTTCTGGACGTGGAAAAAGGATATCCTCTGCTGCTGCTGAAAGATATTCTTTATTCCGAAACAGACGAGCCCTACGAATACACAAAAGTAGTCTTCCGGGGAGATAAAATCAAAATCCGCCTGCAGTATGAATAACTGCATTCTGCAGCTTTTCATACATATACATATTTCAGCTAAACTGCACTCTGCTTCTACGCTGAAATCAGGTTTTTCAGGAAGAGTTTTGTTGTACCTTTTCCTGTATATACATGCATGATATTGTAAAAGGAGGAATAACATATGTCAGACAACAGATTTATCCATGTATTAAATGAAGCCAGACAGAAAAATATTGCTGTGGGAGCAGTGAATATTTTCAATTACCTGACTGCAGATGCCGCTGCAGAAGCTGCCCGCCAGCTTAACGTAAACCTGATTATTCAGACATCCGCCGGAACCGTGGAACATTTCGGCGCAAAACGGTTATACGATATGGTAGATTCTCTGCGAAAAGACCTTCCCATCGAGGTTGCGCTCCACCTGGACCACTGCCGGAACAAAGAGCTGGGAATGCTCTGCGCCGACACGGGATGGGACGCCATAATGATGGATTTTTCCCATCTGCCCTTTGAGGAAAATATCAAAAATACCAGAGAACTGGCAGAATATGCCCATGATCGCAACGTGGCCATCGAAGGAGAAATCGGTATCATTTCCGGTGTGGAAGAAGATATTGTCAGCGATACGGCAGTGGGCGCAGACTATGAAGAAACCATGGAATTTATTCAGCGTTCCCGGATTGACGCCATTGCTCCCGCCATCGGAACTGCCCACGGTATTTACCATGGCGTACCCAAAATCAATTTTGAACTGGTGGAACGCCTTGGAAAAGAAACCACGCCCGTGGTCATCCATGGAGGTTCCGGACTGTCCGCAGATACTTTTATCCGGCTGATTGCCGCAGGCGGCCGGAAAGTCAACATCTCCACCCTGGTGAAAAACGCATATCTGGACAAAATCCGTGAACTGGTTCTCTCTGATAAGAAATACGCGCCCATTCCTTTTGACACGGAAGTAAAACAGGCAGTGGTTCAGGAAGTTCAGAAACACCTGAAAGTCTTCTCAGGACTCAGCAAAGAATTTTAAATGAGGGAATAGTATGAAAGCAAATTATGAATGTGATTTACATGGACATACCAACCGTTCCGACGGAAATGACAGCCCGGCAGAATTTATCCGGCATGCGGCCCAACGAGGCGTAAAAATTGCCGCTATCACGGACCATGACGTCATTCCCCCGGCTGTGGTGGATACAGCTCAGGGCGAAAAAGACATTCTTGTCTATGCCAGAGAACAGGGCATTCAGCTTATCAAAGGCATTGAAATCTCCTGTGAAACCTATATTGACGACGTTCATCTGGTCTGCTTCCACTGTGACTGGGAAGATCCGTATTTTTCTGATCTGGACACCTTCACTGTAAAAAGCAAGGTAGACAGCTACCGGAAGCTGATTCGGGCTCTCAGCGAAAAGGGCATGCCCATGAGCTGGCAGGAAGTCCTGAACAACAACGGCAATTCCATTCCGGATCATCTGGTACAGAAAAAAATGATTTTCGAGCTGATGGTACGAAAAGGATATTTTGAAAACTGGCAGGACGCAAAACTTTTTGTGAAAAACTCCAGAGAAATTGTAATCAAACGTGAGAAACCGGACTCCGTTTCCGTTATCCAGGCAGTTCACAAAATGGGCGGAATCGTTATTCTGGCCCACCCCTACCTGATTTCCGAGCCGGTTACTTATCAGGGAAAGGAACTCACCAGAAAAGAATTTATCCAGGTTCTGACAGAAGCGGGACTGGATGGAATCGAGGCCTCCTATACCTATGATAAAACAAGCTACAGCGGCACCATGACCGCAGCGGAAATCAAAGCAGAAGTCGAACAGCTTTACACCGGCCAGGGGCTTATTATCTCCGGCGGCTCCGATTACCATGCCGACGGGAAAAAGGGCGTGAAAAATCCGCGGGAAATCGGCGACTGCGGCATTACCATGGAAGATTTCATGAAATATGAGGCTCTGAAGCATCTGGTGGAGCAGCCTCTGTAAACTGATAATACTCCAAAACATCTGACAGGGCAGCTTCTGTAAAATGGAATATGAAGTTCCATTTTTGCAGAATACACACTGCCGGATTCCATAAAGCACCTGAATGACACCGGACAGGATATGACAAAAACATGACAACGTACTGATTCAGAACTTTCTTCAGGCTCACAGCACCTTTCCGGGCACATCTGAGACGAAGAATTTTCAATCACTGCAGATTGCTTATCATATCCTGTCTTTTTCTTTCCCTTTTCCACCCTTTTCTTTCTTTTTCTGCCCTTTTCATCTTTTTCCGCACTTTTTCTGCCCCTTTTCCAGTCGAATTCCTGTTCCTGCACCCTGCCTCTTCCTTCTTGCCAAATCATTCTCTTTCGAGTACCATATTCAAAGCATACTTCATATCACACATACAAAGGAGAAATTGTCATGAACCAGTTACAGACAGCAATCGAAACCTACCTGGAATTCTGCCGGTCCCAGAAACGTCTGGATTCTAAGACCCTCAAAGCATACCGCATCGACCTGAACCAGTTTTCTTCCGCCGTCTCCACCACCCAGCTTACAGACATCACCCCGGAACTGCTGGAATCCTATATCGCCCCGCTCCATACCATCTGTAAATCCAAAACTGTTAAACGGAAAATCGCCTCCTTAAAGGCTTTCTTCCACTATTTAGAATATAAAGACCTTATTTCTCTCAACCCTTTCAACAAAATTCAGGTGAAATTCCGTGAACCTGTCATTCTTCCCAAAACCATTCCCCTCCACACCCTGGAAACCCTTTTATCCACCATGTACCGCCAGCGCGCTGCCGCCAAAACACCCTTTCAGCAACGTAACATTTTACGGGATATCGCAGTGACAGAACTTCTATTTGCCACCGGTATACGGATTTCCGAGCTCTGCTCCCTGAAAGTATCCGACGTAGATCTGTATGATAAAACCATCTTAATTTTCGGAAAAGGCTCAAAGGAACGAAAAATTCAGATTGGCAATGAAGATGTACTCCGCATTCTGCAGGAATACCAGCTTGAATACCAAAAAGAAATGGAGGCCTGCGGCTGTTTTTTCATCAATTACTGCAATCAGCCGCTGTCAGACCAGTCTGTCCGGCGAATTATCAACAAATATACTGCGCTTGCTTCCATTGACCAACATATTACTCCCCACATGTTCCGCCATACTTTTGCCACCTGTCTCCTGGAATCCGATGTGGACATCCGCTACATTCAGGAAATGCTGGGACACAGCTCCATCAACATTACGGAAATCTATACTCATGTGGCAATGTCCAAACAACGGGACATTCTTACAAAGAAGCATCCGCGAAAAGATTTATCTGTCTGCCAGAATCAGAAAAGTGTATAACGGGTGTTTTGTATCTGCGCCGCTTCATCCTGGGATGAGGCGGCGTGGTTTTGGGTGCGGAGGGGGAAATGGATAGGGGATAATCCAATGTTATCTGTCAGTTTGGACAGGTAAAGATTGAATGGATAATTTACAGTTGGCAATCAATTATGTTGAAGTTGATTATAAAAAACGAATCATTGATAGTAGTTGGAGGCATTGATGATATATGGCATTATTCTAGCTGGCGGGAAGGGAACAAGAATGGGAACAGCCATTCCAAAACAATACTTGAATTTAAAAGAAAAACCTATCATTATATGGACGATAGATACTTTTTTGAAATCGAAACTATTTAATGTCATTTACTTGGCGGTAAATGATAATTGGAAAAATCATTCTATAGAATTATTAAAAAAATACTATACTTTTAGAGAAACTACAAAGATTAGGATATGTTCAAGTAATTGTAATAATAGAACTATAAGTCTGGCAGATGCAATTGATACAATAATAAAAGAAAATGGTATGAAAATAGATGATATAGTCATTTCACATGATGCAGTTCGTCCTTTTGTTTCATACGATATTCTAAATGATTGTATCTTTCAAACTGAAAAAACACAAGTTGCATTGGCAGCAGTATTATCATCTGAAACTGTGTATATATCTGAATCTGAAGGGATTTTAACAAAAAGTTTTAATAGAAATAAATGTTATATAGGTCAAAGTCCCTTAGGATGTAAGCTCAATTTACTATACCGTATTTTGCATTCATATTCTACAGATGAATTGCGAAATGTAACGGCCGTTTCGCAATTATTCATTAACAGAAATATAGATGTAAAAATGTCATATGGTGAAGACACTAATTTCAAAATAACAACACCAAAAGATTTGGCATTTGCTGAATTTTATGTTGAAAACATTATTGGTGTAAAGTGAAAAATAAATAATATTAAATTTTTAAGAAATATACAATTTTGAAGGGAGTGTAATTATGAAAGTTGCATTAGGAATACATATTGGACATGACAGATGTGCATGTCTAATAAAAGATGGTAAAGTGATTGCTGCTTTAGCACAGGAAAGGCTGGATCGAATCAAACATTCTCAATCTATGAGTATGCCTTATGAGACAATAGATGCACTTTTGCAATATTGTGGTTTGAAAGTTACTGATATATCCTGTATAGGATTATCACATGTAGCAATCGAGGGTAACGCAATAACTGATTTATATAAAAAAGAATTTTTTAATCACTATGAATGTCCATATGTTCCTTTTTATTTTGTGTCTCATCACGATGCCCATGCATATGCTGTTTATTTTTCTTCAGGATTTAAGGAAAGTCTTGTTTTCGTATCAGACGGAGGCGGCGACTTTACAAATGGTAAACAAGAATCCGAAACAATGTATATAGCAAAAAATGGTAGTCTTACACCCGTTTCAAGACGTTTACAAAATATAGCTGTACGTCATATGAAAGATCCGATTAATCACTTATTACCATTTATGCCAGTTTATGTACAAAACCTTGAAATGAGTTTAGCGCGTAAATATTCTCAAATTACTCATTTATTAGGATTTAAATCTGGTGAAGAAGGAAAAACAATGGGATTAGCTTCCTATGGAAAACCTTTCATTGATTACACGGATTTAAATTATAATGACTTAAACTTTTCACTTACCTATGGTGATATGATTCGTGAAATATTTGCATTACAAAATTTATCAGGTAAATCTTTTAAAGAATTTTTAGAAGAGAAAAAGGCAGATATTGCAAGCACGGTACAGATTTATACAGAAAAATCTTTAATTTCCATTGTAAAGGCTTTTCTTCGCAAATACTCATGTAAAAATATTTGTCTGTCGGGAGGAATTTTTTTAAATTGCCTGACAAACCATAAAATATATGAGCAATGTGACATAAATAAAGTATTTATTTTACCAGCATCAGGAGATGACGGGCAGGCATTAGGCAGTGCATATTATTCTTATTTACAGCAATATGGATGGAAACAATCATTTTATATTACATTACCATATCTTGGATTATCTTATACGGATAAAGATATTGAAAAAACAATTCATTCAAAAAACTTAAAATATCAGAAATATGATGATACTTCTTTGGCAAAACAAACTGCATTTTATATAAAAGAAAATAAGATTGTAGCTTTTCATAGAGGACGAACAGAGATTGGTCCGCGTGCACTATGTCATAGAAGTATTTTGGCAAATCCCACAAACCCTGTTATGAAAGATATATTAAATCAAAGAGTGAAACATAGAGAAGAATTTCGTCCATTTGCACCAACTGTAATCGCAGAAGAACAATATAAGTACTTTGATTTAAAATGTTCTTCGGATTATATGTTGCTTGCAACAACTGTTAAAGAAGAATATCGTTCTTCTTTAGCTTCAATTACTCATGTAGATGGTACAGCCAGAGTCCAATCTATATCATTGGAACAGGAACCATTTATGCATATGCTATTGGAAGAAATTAAAAAATTAACGGGCTTTCCAATTGTATTGAATACATCTTTTAATGTAGCAGGGCAGCCAATTGTAGAAAGCCCATTAGACGCAGTAAATACTTTTCTCACGACCAATATTGATATTCTGGTTATTGGTAATTATGTTATTAACAAAGAAACTATGATATAGGAATAAAATATTGGGTTTCATCATCCCTTAATAAGTTATTGTTAATATCCTCTTTGCATAAAGGCATTTCTTTCACCCACAGAAGTGCCTTTTCTTCTGCCAACTCATATTGTTTATTTACATATGTACTGTCAATAGGGCATACATAATTGCATTGTGAACTAGCACAATTATAATCGCATTCCGAAGAAGCACCTACATACTTAATACCCAGCATTTTTTCCCTAAAATATCGCTCAGTTGTGTATTTTTTTAGAAAAGCGCCAATGTTGCTTATAGCCAGAAGATTACAAAAGCATAATTGCTGTGTTCCAATATAAAGCAAGTTTTGTTTTGATAATTGTACATAGATGGTTTCGAATAAATAATGTATATAGTTATCTTTATACCCTAGGCGAGTACAAATAATTGCCAGTAGATTATAAAATTGCCATATATATCCGGGGATTCCCAATCGAATACTTGCATCAATTCCATTTTCCACTATCTTTTTTGAATACATTAATTCGGAGCGTTTTTTTGCCAATTTTAAAGCACAAACGGATAAAACCATATCACTTCTGACCAGAACTCTATCATAAGAACACTCTGCCGCTTTTTTATGAATTTTTTCCACTTTTTCATTAATCTTAGCCCAACTGCAGTCATCCTTATAGTACATATCATATATATATTCTGAAAGCAAATTACTATAATGTATACGCATAGAAGAATTCTCTTTTTGCAGTTCATTTACCAAAATCAGACTTTTTTTACATTCTTTCGGATCCTGAAAAAACATTAGTTTTGAACGTGTTCTGTGTGCAATTACCAAAAGGGAGTTATCGTTACTTTCTTTCTGAAATTGCTCTGCTATTTTCATTTCCCATTCAACATAATTATGGGCAAGGTTATAAGTATTATATTTTATGCTTACAGCAGCAAGCCTGTCTACAATATCAAACAGTGACTGTTTATCCAATTTTTCTGGAGCAGTAAGGAATTCTGATAATAACTCTTTTAAAACAAACTCTCCATCTTCTAAATGTCCAGCATTTAAAAGAGCATGAGCTTTCAGTGAATTTATGATGTTTATGGCTGATTTGTCAATATTCGTTAAAGGTAATGCGTTAATCAGTGATAAAGATTTTTCACAGTCATATACTGCTTTCATAGGGGCAAAATGATGTAAACTTAAATATATTCTAGAGATTAATGCATTTTTAGCTATTTCACAGTCTGTTTTTTTATATAATCCAAATATATCAAAAAGATATTCATATAAGTTTGAATCAATATTTATATTGGAATAATTTGTAATATTGTAAATCTCATTTACTCCACATTGAAAATATTCCTTTGCCAATTTCTGTTTTTTATGCCAAATATATAATTTTCCAATTGCATAGTCTGGTAACGAATAAAAGAAGATTTCTTTATTATCTATAATTTGTTTAGCAATTAGAGCTTGATATTTTTTCTCTCTTTCCAGAAAATCTTTAAAAAATATTAATAAACTTTCATGCACAAATTGTATTGTCTTATTTTCTCCATATTTAATATATCTTCTCCGCAGTAATTCCTCTATGATTTCTTCATCCGTATCTAAATAATTATGAAGTAAATATAATGATATTTCACCATTATATATGGTTAGAAGCAATAAAACGATTAAGTGTTCATTTTCACCAAATGTAATTATTAAATGTTTGATGCGTTTCTTATAAATCGAACTGATTTTTTTTGGTATGTCATCTTTGACTGGAAAAGTATCAGGGTTGAGAACACCTACTGTATTTCTATTTTGCAATTCAACAATATTAATATCCAATAAATACTCTATATATTGCACAATATATAATGGATTATTCATACTTCTTTTTTGAATTGTATCCAGTGCTTCATTTGGTATGGAACTCACCATACTTTTGATCAAACACTTAGTTTCTTCTGGCAGGAGAGGCGAAAGTTCCCAAGAATATTCTTTATGGTTTTCTAATGTCCACTGGATAAATGAGTAATATGATAATTTTCCATCGGTATAATCTGACCGTCCACAAACAATAAAGCAGACAGGAACTGATATATTGTCAAGAAGTTTAATCTCTTCTATGATCTTCTCGTCAGCATAATGGAAATCCTCAAGCAATATTATAGCATTCCTATATGAATTTGCCGTCGATTGTTTAATATAATCATACAAAGAATTTCCGAAATTATTTTTAATATAACCTTTTTCTAGAAGAAATTCTTTTATCTGTGAAGTAGGGTTTTTGCATTTAGCTGATAAACATATTGTTTTCAGATCATACTTTCCTTCTCTGATTAAATCAAAAACTTCCTTAATGGTACGGCTTTTTCCCATTCCAGATTCTCCCCAGATATAAAGAACCCTCGCTTGTTTTGAAGATGTTACTATTTCTCTTATTTTATACACAAGCTGTTCTCGGAATCCCCCAATAAATGAGGGAATAAAAACTTCTTTATAATTAATTCCCTGAATTCTAATTAATTTTTCATCATTCTGATTTTTTAAAAAGAGGTTCAATTCTTCAATCCCATTGTATGAAACCTGCTTAAAGAAAAATTTCATTATGGCAGAACCAAAAGGTGGTATTACAGACGAGGTCGTTTTGCCAAACATATCCCAACTTCCGTCTGTTAGAAGTTTTATATTTACATTTTGTTTTTTATTCAAATAATTGCGAAGCAATATCGGAACTTCAAATACTGTTTTTCCTTCCTCCTCTGATTGTAATACCTGATAATGTCCACAGAAATCTGTGTAATCAGTAGATAATGGAATACTACCTATATTTTCAATCCCCATTTCATAAATACATTTTGCAAGAATGAATTGATCAACTAATACAAAATTTACATTTTCTCGATCTAATTCTTTATAAATCTTATAATAAGTATCTGGAATTATAGTAGCATTCGTTATTAAAACAAAGTAATCAATTGAATCATATTTTGTTCTAATAACATTGTCAATTATTTTATTAAAAAGAACATTGGCTTTGTTTGTGCTTTTACACTCTAAGTAGATGGTCATTTCATCTTTGCCAAGTAATCTGAAATTTTGGCAAAAAATATTTTCAAGGTCAATCATCGAATGTATAACAATATCCTTCCCATTATCACCAGATCCTGGGGTTTGTTTTATTTTTACTCCTTTTATCAAATATTTTTCCAACATCCTAGTAAGTATATTAAATATCCACTTTTCAAATGCATGACCGTCCATATCGCTTAATTTCCAAAGTAAATTTGGAGATTTTCCTATATCCTTTGTTGCACCCATAATCATCCTCTAAAAGTATTTAATAAAAATATATTACCTGACCCAATTGCTAACTGTAAATTACCATTCAATCTTTACCTGTCCAAACTGACAGATAACATTGGATTATCCATCACTCACCCAACCACCTCTTCTAATCCCTCTGATACTCCATCGCTCCGGAGTATCTATATTTTAACTACTCCACTCGTTAAACTTATACAAAAAATAAATCAAAAGACTTTTCCCCCATTTTTGTACAATAGTGGTTGGATGAGTATATGATATTATTATATAGCAGAATTTTCCAAAAAAACCATGTCGTATTCTGAAAAATTTTGTCACATACAATTTTTCAAAATACGACATGGTATTCTTTTCCTAATTATGCTATTCTGACAAAAAATACGAAGGAGGAGTTCTCTCAATGAAACGTTTTAAGAAAACATTAGCTTTACTTATGGCTACTACCTGCCTGATGGCAACGGTGATTTCACCATTTTTCGAATTTTTCCCATCTGATTCTGGTTCCGCTTCCACTTATTCATATTTTGACCTTGAAGTTCAGAAATAATATTTATAATTTTTTCCCAAAATATTCTTCATAATGATTTTTCAGAAGATATGCATTGTGATTTTGTTTTAAGGCAGTAGCAATATAATATGCCTGCCTTAAAATCTTTTCACAGTCTTTTTTAGTAAAGTCAACCTCCTCATTTTTTTCTAACAATTGTTCCATATTCCATTCCATTTCTCCCAATAATTGCGGCAAATTACCAGAAGTTTTTTCTTCCTTGCAAAGTACAAGTCCCTGTTTAACTAATTGAATCGCTTTCCAATGTTCACCTAATTCGCCATACATATTTGCCAAATTATCTAATATAAGAAGCTCTGTAACTTTTCCTTTTTCTGATATACGATAGCCACTATTGATCCCTTCATAAATTTTTTCTAAAAAAATAATGGCTTCTTCGATTTGATTATCATAAAAATAAGTGTTAGCAATATTACACAAAATAGATATTTCATTTTCCATTAAGGGGTATTTGCTAAAATCATGCTTTTCAGGAAAATCAATCGTTATTTTTAGACCTTCCATCAATTTTCTTCTTTCTTCCTGATGAGTAATTCGTTTTAACTTCCAATCCAGAATCGCTCTACCTTTTATAACATATTGTTTACTTGTATCACTATCATCTATCATTTTTTCCAACTGACACAAAATTTCATCTGCCTTTTCATATTCAGATTTATGCAGCGCATTTTCATACTCTCTGGCATATTCCAGTACCCGGACATCATCCCCGGAAACCATGGCAAATGCCCGGTTTTTCTCTTTACCCATGCGTTCCATTAACCGTTTATAGACTTCTTTTCCCGGATTCTGCTTTCCATTTTCGATTCGCGAAAGAGTTTGTGCATTACAGATTCCCTCACACAGTTCTTCCTGTGTCATATGCAAAGCCTGTCTGTTTCGCCGAATTACATCTCCTGCCCGATACACTCCCATTGTAATACCTCCCTCAAATATTTTTCTACTTCCCCTGCCTGCTCATCTCCATCAAAATCATACAGATAGTAAGCCTGCAGACATTGATTTACACATTCCTCCTGCACCTGTTCTTCCAGTCCCATATTCAGTTTCGGTAAAACTTTCGCATACAGAAAATGCAAATCTGCGCAATAACAGTAACTTCTGCCATTGCCTGTTACTTCCAGTCCATCTTCTATTTCCTGCAATGCTTCCGAATACTTTTTCTCCTCCATCAGAATCTTTGCCAGTTCCAGCTGTACCATGGGATAAATTTCCTCTTTCAGTTCCATGGAATAGTGCTTTTTCATATATCTGTGCACCCGAAGCAGATTCTCTTTATGATATTTGCGGACTTTTGTGAGCAAAATTTCGATTTCAATCTTACTGAGCAGAAGTTCTTCTTCCTCGCTGTTATCTTTTGGAATCGTATATTCTGCCGCTTCCTGTAAAAGCTGTTCTGCCTGATTAAAAAGATTTTCTTTCTCCATCGGTTCTGAAGATTTTTCTGAATTTTCAGCCTTTAATAACAGAATTTTGGCCTTTTGCAGCTTTATGTACTGCTGATGCAGTTTATCATCATCCACCATGCTTTCGTAGGCAGCCAGTTCTTTTTCGGCCAGAAGAACATCCTTTTTCCAGATGGCCTCATCCACTTCATCACGCCGCCGAAAATACCTGGAATCATCTCTGTCCAGCAGCAGTTCAAATTTGTTCACATTCAGACCTAACCGTTCCAGCAGGGTCTGAGCCATCATAACAGGCGTATCTGTTTCCCCGTTTTCAATTCTGGACATGGTTGCTACAGAACATAAATTTCTGCACAAATCTGCCTGCGATACCTTCTGTTTCTTCCGATAGTACCGGATGAACTCCCCTAATTTGTACTTATTCATTTCATACTCCTTACTCTTTTGTGAATTTCATGTCCCTGGAGGGTTATGCAGCACAGTATTTATTATACCATAACTGCTGCGCCATACTTTTTCCCCATTCAGAGCGCCTCCTTTTATACATATTATACCATATCCCTTTCCTTTTGTTGAAAAAATACATGAATTGTCCATATATTTTTAATGGGTATAAACGTCGCATTTCAAATATCTTTTGCTGTCTGCCATAATTTAAGGTCTCCTGTGACTTTTTATTATATCACAGAAGACCTCTTCAAAATGCTGCAATTCAGTTTTTACCGAGTTTCTCCATACTTCCATACTGACAATCCGCTTATCATACTTAAATAATCCGCTCTTCCTACATCCCGCCGGAAGCCACATCCATCACCGGTACTTCTCCTCCTGCCCCGGCGCTGCCGCCGGATGCGGCTGTTTCTGCTCCCGTTGATGTTATCGGTACGGATGCGCTGGCTGCTGAAAATTCTGCTGCCATGGCCATGGCTATTTCCTGTTCAATTTGCTGTTCAATCTGGGCTTCTGTCAGTTTCATTCCGTCAGCGCTTAATTCCAGCTCTACTCCTGCTGTTGGAAACTGTATGGGCTCAAATTCCATCCCGCAGGAATTATCCCGGGACGCATTTCCCATATTCTTTTTATACTCAAGATCTGCTTCTTCCATTTTTTCATGTTCCATATTGCGGTGAATGCGGCGGCGCTGCATCAGTTGCTGATGCTGGCGCTTTTGTTTCTGAACGTTCTGTGCCTTTTCATTTCTGGCTTTCTGCTTCAGATTCTGTTCCTTCCGTTTCATCCGCAGTTTCAAATCATTTTTCCGCTGCTGTTCCTCTGCCTTTGCCTCACTGGCATTTTTCTTCTGCATCTGTTCTTCCTGTTTCAGGTTCTGGGTTTTCATATGAGCGCACCGCACCATTCTTTTGGCATGGATAATAGCGGCAGCAAGTTCTGATTCATTGAACTGGCCTGTTCCCTTGGCCCGCAGAAGATTTGCCAGCTTTCCTTTGGCCTGAGTCAGCACTTTTCCTGCGCTCTGGGCTTTGGAAGCCCGCAGTAAAGCGGAACGTATTTCTCTGGGATTATAATTCACCCTTTTCTTTATCACTTTATTCTGACCGGTTTTTCTGGCTGCTCCGGTACGTTTTCTGGTATTATTGGTGGATATGCTTCCCTGCATACTTCCCGCAGACATTCCACCTGCATTATATGACGATGCTACCCTCATGCTGTTCCCTCCCTGAAACTTTTTCTGGAAATCCTTTCCCTTTCTAATAACATCGTCACATTTTTACAAAAAATAACCGCCGGAAAGAATACATTTCAAATATTCTTTCCGGCGGCTGTGTTTAAAATATCTTTTTCCGATTCTATACTAATTCCAGAAGAACCTCTAAAGCACCGTCACCTTTTCGCTGGCCAATTTTCACGATTCTGGTGTATCCACCGTTACGATCTACATACTTTGGAGCAATTTCGTCAAACAATTTGGCTGCAATATCAACTTTTTTGGTGTTTTTCTTCTTTCCGGCATTTTCAGCGGGAACAGATGTCACAGAGTATAATACTTTGTTCATCTTGCGTCTCGCATGTAAGCGGGAAGGAAGGTCTTTTTTGATTTTCTTCTCTACTTCGTCGTATACGGTTACTTTCTTACCGTCTACCACTTCTTTTACTCTTTTTCCGTCTTTGTCCTTGCGGGGAACTTTTGCAGTTACTGTAACTTCTTCAAAATTGTCTTTTTCCTTTACCGCCATGGCAATCAGTCCTTCTGCTACTTTGCGGACTTCCTTTGCCTTTGCTTCCGTTGTCACAATTTTACCGTTATACAGCAATGCTGTTACCTGGTTTCTGATCAGAGCTTTTCTCTGGTCAGAAGTTCTGCCTAATTTTCTGTATTTAGCCATTTTAATAATCCTCCATTTTGAATATCCGGCAATGCCTTTTGGTCTTATTTACCGAACATGTAATGCGCAGGGCTACGCTCTTTGGTCTTATAAACCCTGTCCTCTATGGGAAAGAACTGTTCGTTCAGCAGCACCCTTACGAAGAATTTCATTCTTCTCCGGGGTTTAACTGTAAACCAAGTTCTTTTAATTTTGCCAGCACTTCTTCCAGTGATTTGCGTCCAAGATTCCGAACTTTCATCATATCTTCCGGCGTTCTGTTGGTCAGTTCTTCCACTGTGTTGATTCCTGCCCGTTTCAGGCAGTTATAAGAACGTACAGACAGTTCAAGTTCGTCAATATTCATCTCAAGAACTTTTTCTTTTGCATTGTCTTCTTTTTCAATCATGACTTCTGCGGTTCTTGCATTTTCAGACAAATCAATGAACAGATTCAAATGCTCGCTTAAAACTTTTGCTGCCAGACTTACTGCTTCGTCCGGCTCTAACGTACCGTTAGTATATACGTCAAGTGTAAGTTTATCATAGTCTGTAATTTGTCCCACACGTGTATTTTCAATGGTAAGGTTCACACGTTCTACCGGTGTATAAATGGAATCAATTGCGATTACACCAATAGGTACATCTTCACTCTTGTTCTTATCGGCGCTCACATAGCCCCTGCCTTTGGTAATGGTCAGTTCCATATACAGTCTGGAATCTGCGCCTCCGTTCAGATGAGCAATTACCAGATCGGGATTCAGCACCTGAATATCCGGATCTACCTGAATATCTGCTGCTGTAACTACGCCTTCGCCTTCAAATTCAATGTAAGCAACTTTAGACTCGTTTGTTGGGC
>OFGR01000671.1_pt1 | contig 32661 bp, 18 predicted proteins | sample 1521811 | NCBI WGS metagenome assembly OFGR01 (sample SAMEA3504098, study PRJEB24116) | mouse gut metagenome | biome: mouse gut; feature: mouse-associated habitat; material: faeces | place: Denmark | collected 2011
CTTTTTTTATCAACTATAACAGACATGATACACTACAGTTTCAATGACCGGATTCTCCCGGTGGACAATGACGGATTTTATGGAAATTTCGGAGGCGCATACGTTCCCGCAGAGCTAAAGGCCAGGCTTGATGAAGTGAATGCGGCCTACCGTGAGGCCATAGCCGATCCCGAATTTGTGAAGACGTTTGAGTCCCTCATGCATGACTACGTAGGACGCCCCACACCTCTTTACAAAGCCGAAGCGCTCAGCCAGAAATATGGAGCCCGGATATATCTGAAACGCGAGGACCTCAATCATACAGGCGCCCACAAAATCAACAATGCCATAGGCATGGGGCTTTTAGCCAAACGTATGGGAAAGAAACGTGTTATTGCTGAAACGGGTGCCGGTCAGCATGGAGTGGCCGCAGCTACCGTCTGCGCTCTGCTCGGGCTCGAATGTACCATATATATGGGAGCAACAGACATCGAACGACAGCAGCCAAATGTACAGCGCATGCGCATGCTTGGAGCAAAGGTAGTGGCAGCCAACGAGGGTAACAGCACTCTCAACAATGCAGTTGACGCAGCCCTCGCCGCCTGGGTCAACGAACCGGACACATTTTATCTTATAGGGAGCGCCGTAGGTCCACACCCCTATCCGGAGATTGTGGCACGGTTCCAGTCAATAATATCGGCGGAGATAAAAGCACAGCTTCAGATGATGGAGGGGCGCAGCAACCCTGACTATGTAGTGGCAGCCATTGGTGGAGGCAGCAATGCCGCCGGAGCCTTTTATCACTTCCTCAACGCACCTGACGTAAAACTAATAGCAGTGGAAGCCGCCGGCAAAGGAATCAATACGGAACTTAACGCAGCATCAATCACATCGGGCCATTCGGGCATCCTTCATGGCTCACGTACTATGGTGACACAGGACAAGGATGGAAATGTAAGAGAAGCCTATTCAATATCCGCCGGACTTGACTATCCCGGAATCGGTCCGCTTCAGGCCATGCTTGCCGAGGATGGACGCACCAGCGTACTGACCGCAAACGACAATGAAGCTATTGACGCCGCATTCCGCACAACACGGCTCGAAGGGATAATACCGGCGCTTGAAAGCGCCCATGCCCTCGCAGCACTTGAAAAACTGGAGCTGAAACCTGATGATATCGTAGTAGTGAATCTGTCAGGACGCGGCGACAAGGATATGTTCACCTACATGCAGGCCGTCAATATCGGCTGTTGATATAATTAATGGCAAAATCAAGGATTGTGTCGTGGCCGGTGATTTCATCGGCCACGGTCATATCTACCTCACACCCTTCGGAAGGCTCCACACCCTGCTCGGTAGTATGTCCCTCTGCATCCAGAATAGAACATGCAGAGAAGCGTATGCCCCACCCATTGGGTATCTCAGAGCTGTAAGGCATTCCGCTTCCGCCGCCAGTAGTATCACCAATCACGGTCACACCGGGCAGTAGTTTCATGATGCTTACAAAATTGTTGGCGGCGCTGAATGTACTGCGGTTGGCAAGTACAACCACCGGTTTAGTCCAACGCAGGTGCCCCCCTGCCGGATCGTAATAATAAGCGAACGGCTCGCTGAAATCATCATGCCCAGGACCTGTCTTATGCATGATATATCCGGCAAGCGTGCGGCTTTCAATAAAGCGGTTCACAAGGTCGCCCACATGCGTGAGCACTCCCCCGCCATTGTCGCGCACATCAATGATCAGAGCACGGGCAGTATTGAAATACTGCAGTATATAGTCAATATTACCCGCACCAAGCCCTGTCTCAAACGATCCGTAGTGCATGTAGCCGATATTATCCTGCAGCAATCCGTAATTTACCGTTCCGAGCGAACGGTAATTGAAATTGAAATAGTACTGTTCTATCAACCGGGCATTGTAGTTCTGCGGATAATCGCTCCACCACTTGCGGTAATATGATGTGGACCAAGGTGATGAAAGATTCACATGACCGTCACGGAGTTCATTGACCATCTCGGAGAGAAGATTGAAAAGTTCGTCACGCGACATATTGTCAGCTATCCGCGCGGAATACCTTTCATGCACTTCATTCCAATCAATATCTTTCTCACTGAAAAAACAGTAATGCTCGTCAATGATACTCCACAGTGCCTCAAAATTACCACGTGGATTGTCGGCATATTCAGGTATATCGTGGCACGCTGACATAATCATGCTGACAATCGCCACCACCATGGCATATAATATTCTCTTACAACTGGACATCTTTTCTGTTAATAACGTGACGAAATAACTTTTGCTGCTGAGGCCGGCCTATACTTTCCACCAAGCGACAGCCACTGCCCGGATATACCGATTACAGCCTCGTGGGTAAAATGGCGGGTGGTGATGCTGTTGACCCGGGTGGTATGAATCCGGCAGCCGTAGCCTAAGCGAAGCGATGTTGAGCCGAAATGCAAATCGGCCGTCAGCATATTGTCCAACCGGAAGTAATTGCCCCACCATGCAGGATGTACAAGGCCTGAATGATTGCCAAGATATATCTCGTAGTACAGCTCCCCGTAATCAGGAGCGAAGAATACTCCGCCTACAGGCAGGACCGGGGTGTAACGCAACGTGACCGGAAGCCTGCCGATACGACCGTTCCATGCCGCATAGCCCATAGCGCCAATCATAACCGAGGCTTTTGCCGAGGCGGGATTGTTGCCATTGCGGGCCGAATACAGGCATCCGGCATCGAACATTGCCGCCGGACCTATACCTGCTGAAAATCCTGACGGAAGCATCCATCGCCGCATCATGGCCCACGAAAAATCAATTCCGCCATACCACATTGTGGCGTTGCGGGCCGGGTTGACAGCACGGTCAGCCCTTACTGAAAGGCCGAGCCGCATCACCCAATCCTCGGGATTGAACTTCATGGCCTGACGACGGCTGTAGTTGACTGACAGCCCCCACCCGGAGTATTTAAGCGGCGAAAGATACGTATCGGCCATATGCGAGGATCCGAATCCTATGGTATAGGCTGATTCAACAGGACGTATAGGAGTCATGACTGAATCAACCGGCTCCGCAGCTTTAGCCCCTGCACTGCACGACAGCAGCAATGCAATAAAAACTTGTGTGAATCGGGCCATATCAGAACATGCGTTGTTGTCCGGTTATTTCATCGCGAACCTCCTCCGAGCTCTTGCCTGAATCAGGATCCTCAATTATCTCTCCGGCAGTATTCTCTTCCTGTGCATCCTCATCAAGCTCAGGCTCGGCTATTGCAATAGGCTCTATCTCTCGGATTTCGCCCACTTCATACGTAGTAAGGCGCTTACCCTTGGCTCTGACTGATTTCACCGATATGAACTCAGGCGCTGCCACTACCATGCTGCCACGGAATTCATCGGCACCTCCAAACAGAATTTCAAACCGCGCCCCTGGCTCACTGCTGAGAGCCACAAGCTGCGATTTAGGATTCTCACCTATGATGCTCTGCCTACGTACCGACGGCTCAAACGTGAAGCGCTTGAGATAAGGATAGCCCTGCTGGTCGGCATCAAACAGCACGGCACTCCACACCTGCTTGGTGTTAAGCTTCATTATATGCATTATGCCGTCATCGTAATGATTCGATGCCTCAAACGATGTAGTGAAATACTCACCGCTCTTCATTATTACAAGCACCTGGTCGGAAGAACCGAATTCGCCTAAGAATTCACCTCGTCCATCGTAGTTCAGGCGAAGCACATCAGGATCAAACCATACATTGCGTCCGCCAAGGGTAGAACGGCCTTTCTCCTTCAGAGAGAACCGGTGCACTTCATTGCGCGTAACAATATTTCCCATGGCAGCCTTACCTTTGACGGCAAGCTTGCTGAAATCCACATCAATAAACAGGCTCTTAAGCCTCGGCTTGGGTTTGAGCGTCACCTTCACTACCTCGGCCTCACCATTTGGATTGGCAGTGAACCATACTATCCGCGAACCGGGCTTTCCCTGCGTTACGTCATAATCACGGTCGCGCGTGACACCCATTATGTTGAAACGCTTCTGATAGTATGTGCCGCCCTTTCCATCCTGATATATCACATTGTAGATAGTGCGGGCGTCATTGCGCTTGAACACATTGACATACAGCACATTCTTACCTACAAATATCTTATCCTGCACTCGGGTCACCTTGTAGCGGCCATCCTTATAGAAGATTATGATATCATCCATCGATGAACATGTGCAGAGATATTCATCTTTCTTAAGCGATGTCCCTACAAAACCATCCTCACGGTTTATATACAGCTTTTCGTTGGCTTCCGCAACATTGGCGGCCTCGATATTGTCAAAGCTCCGGATCTGTGTGTGGCGTGGATAAGCATCGCCATATTTCTCTTTCAGGCCCTCGAACCAGCGTATGGTATAGTCAGTGAGGTTGTCAAGCTCGCTCTTCAGATAATCAGCCCTTTCATTAAGAGCCACCATCTTTTCCTCAGCCTGATCGGAACTGAACTTGAGGATACGTGCCATTTTTATCTCAAGCAGACGCAACAGGTCGTCCATGGTCACCTCGCGGATAAACTTTGGTTTCCACGGTTCAAGACGGCGGTCAATATGCAGTGCGGCTTCCTCCTTGGTAGAGCTCTGCTCGAATTCCTTATCTTTATATATACGTTCCTCTATGAATATACGTTCCAGCGATGAAAAGTGAAGCTGCTCACGCACTTCGCCGAGCGCTATCTCAAGTTCAGCCTTAAGTATCTCACGTGTTGAGTTGACATTGCGGCGCAGCACATCGCTCACCCCGATAAAGTGAGGCTTATTGTCGTATATCACACAGCAGTTTGGCGATATCGGCAACTCGCAGTCAGTAAACGCATAGAGCGCATCAATAGTCTTGTCGCTTGACGTTCCGGGCTGAAGATGTACCATTATCATAGCCGTTTCAGCCGTATTGTCATCGACCTTGCGTATCTTTATCTTTCCCTTCTCAAAGGCCTTGAGAATCGACTCGATAAGCGCACCTGTGGTAAGGCTGTAAGGTATTTCAGTTATGGCCAGCGTCTTGGAATCTATCTTTTCAATCTTGGCTCGGATTCGCACCTTACCGCCGCGTGCTCCATCGTTGTAACGGTTTACGTCAATCATTCCCCCGGTGATGAAATCGGGATACAGCACGAACTCCTCTCCCTTAAGGTAAGCTATGGCCGCATCAATAATTTCATTGAAGTTATGAGGCAGGATAAGCGATGACAGGCCGGCGGCAATACCACCTACACCCTGAGAAAGAAGCAGAGGGAATTTTGCCGGGAGTGTGACCGGCTCCTTATTTCGGCCGTCATAACTTGGAGTCCATGTGGTGACTTTCGGATTGTACAGCACATCCAGAGCAAACGGCGACAGACGAGCCTCGATATATCGGGCCGCGGCAGCCGAGGCTCCCGTGAGCACATTACCCCAGTTACCCTGCGTCTCTACAAGCAGATCCTTCTGTCCGAGCTGCACCAGCGCACCGTAGATGGAGGAATCACCATGCGGATGATACTGCATGGTATTACCCACAATGTTAGCCACCTTTATGAATCGTCCGTCATCAAGCGTCTTCATGGAGTGCAGAATACGTCGCTGCACAGGCTTCAGTCCATCATCAATATGCGGGATAGCACGGTCCAGGATGGTATATGACGCATAGTCCAGATACCAGCTTTGGAACATGCCGCGTAGCTGCTGACGCACCACGTCATCAGTCAGGTCAACAAACATTGATGAAAAGCCACCCTCCGTGGCCTCGGTTCCGGAATCGATATCCTCGTCAGTGTCCTCAGGTATATATTCGTCTGTCATTTATATTGTCAGGATGTGTTAATTAGCGTCCTGACACAAAAATACAAAAAAACTCTATAATATCCGAAAAAAAGGGAATAATCAGCCCTAAACAATTAAATACTAACACCATATTCCATATTGGAATCGTTATAAAGCAATACCGTTAATAGATGGATATCCTCACCGAATTATCGTCTTATTATATGCCATTTAACCGATTAAAATCTATACATGTCTCAAACAATATAAAAAAATGCTCTCTCAAGAAAGCATTTATCACTCAAAAATGTTGTCCAGAAAGAGCATTTTATTAACTTTGCAAAAAAGGCACAAATGGAAACTCTAATCAAAACTTCTCAAAGGCTCATCAATACAGTCCAAATGACAACATTCCGTTATCTATACAATCAAATTAACTGGAATGACAGGCTTGTAATGATCAAAGGTGCACGTGGCGTTGGAAAGACAACCATGCTCAGGCAACACATAAAGGCTAATTTTGGTCCCTTAGGAGGAGCTTTGTATGCGTCATGCGACAATTTATGGTTCACATCCAACCGAATAATTGATCTTGCTGACTGGCACTACAATCACGGAGGGACACATCTTTATCTTGATGAGATCCATAGGTATAAAGGTAATTGGCAACAAGAACTAAAGAATATTTATGATTCATACCCCGACTATCATGTTGCTTTCACCGGATCATCCATGATACATCTTGACTCAGCCTTGGCTGACCTAAGCCGCAGGTGTCTACCCTACACACTATACGGTTTGTCATTCAGAGAGTATCTTGCTTTTGAGGGTATAGCTGATATCCCACCCCTTTCACTAAATGAAATACTTGATCCCACGCACCGAGCCGAATGGGATATCATTAACAAACTACCGGAAAAAGTACTTGCGCTGTTCGGACGTTATATCGGGAAGGCCTATTTCCCATTTTACACACCAGACAACGTGCCAGAATACTATGGACGTATAGAACGCTTGCTTGACACTACAATCAACCGAGATATACCTGACTTGGAGAATGTAGAGTACGAAACACTAAATAAACTGGCCAGACTTCTGTATGTGATGTCAACAGAAACCCCATTTACGCTTAACGTACAGTCACTCAGCAAAAAAATTGAGGTATCGCGAAATACCATAATAAAAATGTTCGCACTTCTTGACAAAGGTGCCATAGTAAGATGCTTATATAGCGGATGGAGATCACCTAAATCAGTAGCCAAGCCCGGCAAAGTGCTGTTCAATAATACGGACATTCTGGCAGCACTTAGCTCGATGAACGAGATAGGCACTGTTCGTGAAACCTTCGTCGCTTCAATGCTTGCACCAAACCATAAATTGACAGAGCCACCGACAGGAGATTTTCTGGTTGATGAGAAATATCTTTTAGAAGTTGGCGGTAAGTCTAAATCATTCAAACAGATCGCAAATATACCTCATAGCTTTGTTGTGGCGGATGACGAAGAAACCGGTTTCGGCAACAGGATTCCAATGTGGATATTAGGATTTCTTTACTAAGAGAGAACAGTTCATGAGCTAAATACAGTTTAGTATTTAACGGAGGGCATCGTACACTGCTCGGAGCACTGCGCCACGCGGATTCATACGGCTCCACGCCGAATTATCACGCGAGGGATTCACCCTGTTGCTCAGAAACACATATATCAGGTCGCGCTCAGGATCCACCCAGAAGCATGTCCCGGTAAATCCGGTATGACCATAGGTTGTAGCTGCCGCACGTGGCGAATCAAGCGATTTGTTCCGTCGGAGCATATCGAATCCGAGCCCGCGGCTTCCGGAGCGGCTATGTGTGGTTGTAAACAGTTTCACAGTGGATTCCGACAGGATTCTGTCGCCGCCGTACACGCCTCCGTTCAGCCACATCTGGCATAGCTTGGCTATATCGCCGGCCGTTGAGAACAGTCCCGCATTGCCCTGCACACCGCCGCTGAACGCAGCCGTTTCATCATGTACATAACCGGCAAGATGCTGACGGCGAAGAAAATTATCCGTTTCCGTAGCGGCTATTTCATTGACACTGAATCGTTCGAGTGGCTGATAGGCGGTGCGTGTAGCCCCCAACGGGCCGAAAACCTCAGTATCAACCCATTGATCAAGCTCCACTTCTGTAAGATTCTCCTGCATCTCTTTCAGCAGCATGAAGTTCAGACAGCTGTATTCATATTTAGGCGAACGGAGTCCTACGTTGTAAACAGCATCCATAAGTGCATCCTGACCGCGGGTCCCGACGTATATTCCCTTTGCCACGGCATAGTCCGTGGAATCAGTGCGCACAGTTGAATATATATCGCTGCGCAGGCGCGCATTGGAATTGCCATATTCATTCTTGGCAATCTTGATTGTGTAGGGAGCCTTCGGACTTCCTGAAATCAACCCTCCTGAATAGGAATTCCCATCCATTACAAACTTATAGATATTTATCCCGGCGGGCATACCCGATTCATGAAACAGAAGGTCGCGCACAGTTATACCGCCTTTATCCGTATCCTTTAGTTCAGGAATAAAATTGTCAATCCGGTCAGTCAGTTCAAAGAGACCTTCATCATAAGCTTTCATAAGCCCGGCAAGAGTGCCGGTAGCCTTACTGACCGAAGCAAGGTCAAACAGCGTAAGGTCAGTGACCTTTGCAGCTCCGGTGCCGAAATCGACATTGCCATAGCTGCGGTCAATAACAATCTGCCCCCCTTTTGCCACAAGCACCTGGCAGCCGGAGAATGCCTTGGCTTTCAGGCATGCGCCAACAATAGAGTCGACTTTCGACACCAGATTGCTGTCAAAACCTTCAGCGCCGGGAGTTGAATAGCCCAAACGTGTCTTTGCCAGATCCACACCTGTGCCAAGAGGAGCCACATTGTCAACATTCACCGGGAATCGTCCGCTCACATCTATGCCGCCGAATATAGCCTCCGCGGCAGCACGCTGAAGTGCCGGAATATTATCATAGGCAGTTACGAGGGTAGGAAGCGTAGTCAGATTGCCGAATCCCCGCATCTTATACGGATTAATGAAGAACACCGGCACTACTCCTTTGAGCTTCCGGATTTTTTCAAATGAACTTTTAGCCCATTTTGCATCGGACATAACGGCCGTTATCACCACATCGGCATCAGCAACGGCTTTCAGCTGAGATGCTGATATCTCCTGCCCCTTTACAGCCACAGTCTGTACCTGCGCATATTTGCCACAGTATTTTGCAAACTCACAGTCCGATGCCCCGCCAAGCGCCACGAGCGCTATCTTCGTAGCTCCCAGATTACGGATCGGGAGTACACCCTCACGGTTGTAAAGCACCGTCATTGAGGCATCAGCCAGTTTCCCGATAACCTCCTGCGCTTCCGGAGCATTTATCACTGACTCAATCTTTGCCACATCTACCGGACGGAAGTCGGCAAGTCCGAGCAGATATTTGTATTTAAGCAACTTATGGCACCGTTCGTCAATCAGCTTCAAGGGTATCGTTCCACTTGCCACAGCATCATTCACGGCCTTTATATCACCGGCCAAATCAGCTGCACCCAACAGCACGTCAGCTCCGGCAAGCAGAGCCGCCACACAGTTATTGCGGCCTTTCAGCACGGCTCCTTTCATTGACAAGCCGTCAGTGAATACAAGCCCTTTGAAGCCCATTCCATTCTTAAGCAGATCTGTTGTAATCTTAGCCGACATAGAGGCGGGAGCGCCTGATGCATCAAGAGCCGGCACATCAAGATGCCCTACCATCATGCCGCTCAATCCGGCATCAATATAGCTTTGAAACGGCAGAAGATCCGTCTGATCGAGTTGCTTGCGCGAATGCGTCACTTTCGACAGAGTCTTATGCGAATCCGTTGAGGTGTCGCCATGCCCGGGAAAATGCTTTGCCACAGACATTACCCCTACGCTCTCCATACCCTGTGAGAAAGCCACCCCGAGCTCAGCCACCCGCTCGGCATCCTCGCCAAACGAACGATAGCCGATAACGGGATTATCGGGATTGGAATTCACATCAAGCACCGGAGCAAAATCCACCTGAATACCTATGGCCCGGCATTCACGGCCTACCTCACGTCCATATTCATACAGGAGCCGTGAGTCGGCAATAGCACCGAGCCCCATGTTGTAGGGAAAACGCGGCGCATCCGTGACACGCATTGCAAGCCCCCACTCTCCGTCGAGAGTGATAAGCATCGGCACTTCCGCTACTTCCTGAGCCTGATTTATCAATCCGGCATAATCCTTCACCGTGCCTTTTCCTAACAGAAGGCCTCCCAGATGATAACGCTCGATAAGGCTGCGGAGCTGTGCGCGGCCCTGTGCATTATCAAGCATGTCAACACGAGGGACAAATAGTTGAGCCACACGCTGCGCAGGCGTGAGTGTAGCCATGACCGAATCGGCCCATGCCTCAGCTTCTACAAGTTTCGCATCATCGGCAGCAGCCACCGCAGGTTTCTTACCGCGGGCTTCGGTACAAGCGGCCATGCCTGTCATCATAGCAGCCAGACACAGCCATAATAGAATTTTTGTGTATTTCATTTCTGTGGTTTCATCCGCTGAGTATTGTCAGCTTTCAGTGTTTTTCCTTTAAGAGGGCCGTTCTGCAGATATTCGATCATATCATCATAGAGCACATTGGGGCTGGAAGCTATGACACGGCCATTTTTCAGCGATGACATATAGTCACCTCCGGCAGCGAGATAGTTGATAGTGGACAGACGATACATCTTATCCTCCTTGACAGGCTGTCCGTTGATAAGCACTTCAGTGCATTTTCCAGTGGCGGGATCAAACAGTGCGCTGACATTACGGCTTACACCATCACCGCCGCGCGAGGCCATCACGTCAAACGCCTCAAGCAGATCCTTTCCGGAAATCTCTATCACCTCCACGCTGTTGTCAAAAGGCATTATCTGCATTATCTCACCTTTTGTAACCGCGCCCTTCATAAGAGGACGGCGCAGTCCACCCTTGTTCATGATGGCAAGGTCAGCCTTTCCGGCTCCAAGATTATTACCAAGATCGAGTACGCAGTCTGTTATAAGATTCAGCAACGCAGGTGTATTATTAGACATTTCAGCGGCTGATTTGCCGATACGGATTCCCATGATGGAGTCAATCTTAGCCCTGTATGGCCTCAACATTGATGCCATATCTTCGTCAGTGCGGCTATCCAGACGGCTGTCAACGGGAATAAGTCGGTAATCAGCCTTGCGGTTATCAATATCCAGCACTATCTCTCCAAGATTAACACCAGCCTTGCCCGTCTGAGCTACAAGGACACTGTCGCCTTTGAGATTCACCACTCTCCACGGCTTGGTAGCAGTAGCTTCGGGATTGACGGTAGTATGCGAGTGGCCGCCGATTATTACATCGATATCCTCGCTTCCACGCGCTATATCGACGTCACTGTAGCCAGGCTGCTGCTCATAGCCTATATGTGTTACCGCAACCACCATATCGCACCCCATGAAGTGCTTGAGCATCCAGGCATAGGCATTTGCCGCTTTCAGTCCGTCAAGATACTGTACACCCTCGCTCTTATCATCGGCTATCATGCCCTGTGGGATAAGATTGATGGCAATAAATCCCACCTTCTGATCGCCGACCTTACGTATGGTATACGGCTGGAACAGCCCCTCCAGAGTGGAGCCGTCAAGCCGGTAATTGGAACTGAGTTTCTCAGCATTGAGCCCCTTTATATATCTGGCAAGCGACTCCATGCCGTTGTCAAATTCATGATTACCGAGAATCTGGATGTCATACTTCAGTTCATTCATCACTTTCTGCTCCACTTCACCTCCGAAAAGGGAGAAATAAAGCGTTCCCTGCACAGCATCGCCGGCATCTACGAGCATCACATTCGGTTCGGCAGCACGCACACTGTCAATCAGCACTTTGCGGCGTAGAACTCCTCCTAAATTCTTTTCATTAGGATCAATCTGGCTGTGAGTGTCATTTGTATGCAGAATAACCAGACGCTCGGCATCAACGTACTCCGCGGCCAACAGCCCTACAAGAGCTGAGGCGGCAACTGTTATGTTTCTTAATTTCATATTATCTTATTTCACCAATACTCTTCTACTGAAATCATCCGATACCACGATATAAAATCCGGCCGGAAGCATAATTGTTCTCACACCCGGCTCAACACGCTCGTTGAAGCAGGTAATTCCATCAATGGAGTAGACTGTTATGATACGCGGCTGCTCGCTGACCTCCAGAGTCAAAGCTCCGTTGTAGCAATAAGCATCCCAGGTATGATAGTCAAGTTCCTCGACCGCTGCAATGGCTGAATAGTTGGAGAGAGCGATATTGTCAATAAGCCAGCGCTTGCCTGACTGCTGACAGAAGCGTATGCGAGCATTACCGGCCTGCTTCACCGGGAGTGAATATTCCTTGACGGTTTTACCCGACACGGTGACTGCACCCACGGATTTCCACGATTGTCCGCCGTCGGTCGAGAGTTCGACATTCAGTTTTGCATCCTCATCAGCGCCAAATGTCGCGGCATCAAACGTCAGCGTACCTATACCTCCGGTTTTATCCGATTCCATTGACAAGCTGCTGTCCGCATTCTTGCCCATGCGTATCATAGTAGTTTTATTGTACGACTTATCGGCATCGGGCCAGAAACCACCGTTGTCAGTGCTCCATGATGCAGCCACGCCGTCAAACCGCTTGGCATTATAGCTGCCAAGCGATGTTGCATTGGCAAATTCCCATGTTTCAATAAAATCCACCGGACCGGCAACATTGGCAGTAGCTTCATAATCGTCATTCACATATGTTCCTGCCGACAACACTATGTCAGTCTGATATGTTCCTGCATCCGTAGCGTCAACACGCAGATAAAAGCGGTCCTCCTCCGGGTCAAGTGTTACTGAACGTGCCCATGAATTCTTATCCGAGCTAACGCTGAACGGAGCTGTGACAGTGATAGTTATATCGGCCGACACATTCTCCACATCCATCAGCAGTTCGGCAGCGGCCGAAGGTTCATCGGGAAGGGCATCGAATATCAGGTCGCCATCATAAAGCAGCTGTATGGATGGAATGAGGTCGTCAGTCATCGCCTTTATCCGCTCGGAATTGACCTGAGGTGATTCCACCATGACGGAATATTCAGTCAACGGGTCAAGCGATTCCGCACGATAGGCTTCATCACTGCAAGCCACCTCCACAGGATAGCCCGGCACATAGTCAGCGCCCTGATAGAGATGAATCTTGTATTTTACAGCCGATTCGCTTCCGTGGAGATTAATCCAATTTATCACAAAGCTGCGGCTTGTTACATCGGTGATTTCCACCGGCAGACCTCCTGCCACTTCAGTAATAAGGTCAACCTCACGCTCCGTCTCAGCCGACCATATACGCAGGGTGCCCTCGGCATCGCCGGGCGATGTGGCAAATACAGTAACCGTCACCGAAGCCCCTTCATTGGCCTCGGCGGCAGATATTGATGCCGGGGTCACGGAATAGTTTCCGTTAACGCTCAGTTGAAGCGGCTCAGTCAAATGCCGGCCCTTCACTGCTATGGTAGTGCTTCGCGGCACACCGACAGCAGCAAGTCCGAAATTCAGCTGCGCATACTTCACCGGAGTCACTATCTCAGGTTCAGGCGTCATAGTGGAATACCACGGCTCATTCTGCTTATCTCCCCAAATATGCTCGGCCAGCTCCGGATGGTCAATAAACGGATTGCGGTTATGCTGGAAAGTATATATCGCTTCGTTGCGGTCCTGCTCCTTGGTGCTAACCTCATCCTGACGGGTCCACTTCATAAGCAGGTTGATGGCCCAACCTGTGAATACAGGATAACTGTTGCCTGCAAGCATATCACTGTGCCAGCTTCCGATAGAACTGTTGTAGCATGCCGCCATATAGAAATAGGACCGTGCAAGATCGCCCTTATACTCGTCATCAGGTTCGAACACGGTACCATTATATCCGCTGAAAGTACTTGTCCCGAGCCTACCGAGCGCATGTACCGAACCGTTATCGGGCAGTCGGGTACCACCGCTGCACTCACCGTACGGGAAATTACTGCGCTGGCCGTTGACTTTACCATCGGTAGGATACAGATGGAATGCATCGGAGTATTGGGCCGATTTTCCTCCACCCCACCAGCTCTTGGGCATGGAATGCTCGCGGTTCACACAGTCGCCTATCAACTTGTAATTGCCACATTTTGTAAAGCTGCTGCTCCACTTCTTTGTAGTATAGATATCCCAAAGAGTGCCATCGGCACGGACATCTGACTGCTTATATACATTCCATAGCCCATCATACCCGACATTGGTATGTGACGAAATAGTGGCATTCAATGCCTTAAGAAGTTCACGGCCTGACTTTCCCTCACAGGAATTGTAGTAGCCGTCAGGGACCTCCGCGTTCATCCCGAGCGCGGTAGCCATTGCACTGAAGGTCCAGACAAATATCTTTCCTAATTTATTCATATTATATAATGATGATATATCGTGTACAAATATACGAAGTTTATTTGTACCTTTGTAATAGAAACACCCTCTGATTATATATGAACACTGTATCATCGACAGATAAACCAGTACTGTATCTGCTCCCGGTTCCGCTTAGCGATGCCGGCCCCGCGGAGGTGATGCCACCCCGTAATATAGAGGTGGCTCGGAGTATTCGCCACTTTATTGTGGAGAATCTTCGCTCCGCCCGGCGATTCCTGAAGAAATGCGATCGCTCCATTGACATCGATGCTTGCAGTTTCGTAACTCTTGACGAGCATACCGACCCGACAGAGGTACCGGCCATGCTCGCTCCGATGGAGCGCGGCGAGTCAATGGCCATAGTATCGGAAGCCGGATGCCCGGCTGTAGCCGACCCGGGAGCCCTTGCCGTAGCCGAAGCTCAGCGCCGCGGCTATAGGGTTGTTCCGCTGATAGGTCCGTCAAGCATATTGCTGGCCCTGATGGCCTCGGGGTTCAACGGTCAGACATGGGCCTTTGCCGGCTATCTGCCTGTCGACAGCTCAGCCCGTACGGCAAAACTCCATGAGATGGAACGCCTCATCAACCGCCAACGGCAGACACAGATATTTATAGAAACACCCTACCGTAACAACCGACTTATAGCGGAACTGTGCAAGGCTCTTCCGCAGTCAATGCTGCTCTGCGTAGCCTCCGACATCACCGGTCCATCGGAAAGCATCATCACCATGCCGCTCGGCAAATGGAAAAATGCCAAGTATGATTATGATAAGATTCCGACCATATTCCTTCTGTATTCATAAATGACACGCAAACTGAAAATAAAATCACACGCCGGACAGCCTACGCTATTCGATATGCCGGATCTCTATGGCACTTCAGATACAACGGAGATGCCTGTGCATCCCTCCATATCTGAATTCGTAGCCGAGGCGGCCAACTCAATATCACGGCCCGATGACGACCTTCAGCCGGTCATGACCGAACCGACCGCCAAGGAGGAGCCCCTGCTGTTCATAAGCTTCGGCAGCGGAAGCAGCGGCAACAGCGCCTACATAGGCACCCGCACCGAGGGTATCCTTATTGACGCCGGAGTAGATGGCGGTGTGATCCGCGATGCCCTGCATGCCAATGGCATAAGCCGCGATGCCATAAAAGGAATATGCATTACCCATGACCATAGCGATCATGTGCGCTATGTGTACTCGCTGGTGCGCAAGAACCCCTCTATCGGGGTATACTGCACTCCTAAAACGCTCAACGGCATGCTGCGCCGCCACAATATATCCCGACGCATAAAGGACTATCACCGCCCTATATACAAGGAATTTCCTTTCGAGATAGCCGGTATAGAGCTTACGGCTTTCGATGTGAGCCATGACGGCACTGACAATGCGGGCTTCTTCATACGCCGCGATGCTCTGTGCTTCGCCATAGCCACCGACCTTGGATGCATTACTCCGCGCGTTGATTTCTACATGCGCCAGGCCCAGCACATCATGATTGAAAGCAATTATGACGCAGGCATGCTTATGACCGGCAGCTATCCACAGTATCTGAAATCGCGCATCATGGCCGAACGCGGACATCTTGACAACGAAATCACAGCATCATTCCTTGCGTCCTGCTTCAAGCCTGAGCTACGCAACATTTTTCTCTGCCATCTGAGCCAGGACAACAACACTCCGGAGATAGCCTCGCAGACAGTGCGGAATGCTCTGTCCAAAGCCGGAGCGACAAGCATAGGGGACGGTTCGGAATCAATCGATGCACGCAACTGCGCGATACAACTGGTGGCATTGCCCCGCTATGGAGCCTCCCGTCTTTTTATTCTACGATGATAGTTTTTCCCGACACGACACAGTTTATAGTAAACATTTTTTAAGAAACAATAGGCGATATTAAATAATTAGCCTTACCTTTGCACCTGCAACGCATTGCAGGTGTTGACTTTACACGCTCCAATGTAACAAATTATCACATTTCAGCCCTAAAATATTACAATTTTCACAATATATCACATAGTTTGATTACAGACAACCATTTTAACCATTATATTCATTAACCAACCATTATGAAGAGACTTCTTCTCTTAGCCAGCATTATCTGGCTCGCAGTGGCCGCCGCCGTAGGCGCCCCTGCCATCAATTGTTCCGGCGTGGTGGTTGATGCGGAAAATGAGCCGATAATCGGCGCCACTGTCTTGGTGCCCGGCACAAAAGCTGCAACAGCCACAAACATCGATGGTAAGTTCACCCTTAAAGTTCCTGAAAACGGCAAGGAAATCCGTATCAGCTTCATCGGCTACAAGACAGCCGTGCTGAAACCCGCTGCCGACATGGGTACAATAGTGCTCGAGCAGGAAACACTGATGCTCAACGACGTAGTCGTAACCCAGTCAGTAGGTAAGAACCGTGAAACCCCTGTGGCAATGTCAACAATTGACGCCGCCGCCATCGAATACAAGCTTGGCAACCAGGAGCTTCTGGAAGTATTGAAAACAACACCCGGTGTATACACCCGTAGTGAAGGTGGCGGTTTTGGCGACGCCAAGACACGCATGCGCGGATTTGACAGCCCCAATGTGGCCATGCTTATCAACGGTATCCCTGTAAACGACATGGAATGGGGCGGCGTGTACATGAGCAACTGGGCTAATCTTTCCGACGTAGCATCAAGCATACAGACCCAGCGCGGACTCGGTGCCACAATGATCTCTACACCTTCAATAGGTGGTACCATCAACATCATCACACGCACTATCGATGCCGAACGTGGCGGTAGCCTCTGGTATGGCACCGGCAATGACGGCCTTAACAACATAGGCCTTAAGTTCTCAACCGGCCTTATGAAGAATGGCTGGGCCATAACCCTGCTCGGTTCACGCAAATGGGCCGACGGATATATCCAGGGCACAGCCTACGAATCGTACTCCTACTTCCTTAACATCACAAAGCGCTTCAACGAGAAGCACCAGCTCGGCCTCACAGCCTTCGGCGCCCCTCAGTGGCATGACCAGCGCAACTACCGCAACGGCCTTACAGTAGAAGGCTGGCAGTCAGTAAAGGACTACATGGATGGAGAAAGCCCCTACCGCTTCAACCCCACCTACGGTTTCCGCAAGGATGGCACAATGTACAACTCATCGCACAACGAATACCACAAGCCTCAGATAGCCCTCAACCATATATGGCAGATTGACAACACCTCTTCGCTGTCAAGCTCTGTATATATGTCAATCACATCCGGAGGTGGCCGCTCAGGCTACGGTCGCACAGTGACCAACCCCGATGGTACAACTAAGAGCTACTCAAGCGCTTGGTACGGAGCCACCAACGGTGTGCTCAACAACACATTCCGCACTGCCGAGGGTTGGGTTGACTACGGCGCAATCGAGGATATGAACGCCGCTTCGACCACCGGTTCAAACATGGTGATGACCATGAGCAACAACTCTCACCAGACTTACGGCCTCATATCATCATACAAGAAGGCTTTCAACTTCAACAACGGTGACAAGCTCAACATAATAGGCGGTATCGACATGCGCTACTATGTGGCTCACCACAACAACGAAATCACCGACCTCTTCGGCGGCGAATACTACATGGACGACTACAACCGCAATCAGGTGAAGCCCTCCATGCGCAAGATCTACAACAATGAAAACAAGGCATGGCTTTACGAGCATCTGCATGTAGGCGACAAAGTGGGCCGCAACTACGACGGCTTCACTGCCCAGGAAGGCCTCTATGCCCAGGCTGAATACACCATGCTTGACAACAAGCTCAATCTTGTACTCGCAGGTTCATTCAACAACAACACCTACTGGCGTAAGGAACTTTTCTACGCCGACCCCGAAAATGCACGTTCTGCCACAAAGAACTTCGTGGCCGGAAGTGTAAAAGGTGGTGCCAACTACAACATTGACCGTCATAACAACGTGTTCTTCAACGCCGGTTACATCAGCCGCGCCCCCTACTTCTCCGGCGGTGTGTTCCTGAGCGCCCAGCGTTCAAACCTCACCAACCCTCACTCCAAGAACGAGAAGGTAGGCTCTATTGAACTCGGCTACGGCTACCACTCACCAATCCTTGCCATAAACGTGAACGCCTACTTCACAAAGTGGATGGACCGCACCATGAGCAAGGGTCAGAATCTACCTGACACCAACAACGGTACCAACGCCTACTACTTCAACATGAACGGCGTCGACGCACGTCACATGGGTGTGGAAATCGCAGCCAAGTACAAGCCCACAAAATGGATGGAAGTTGACGCTATGCTCTCACTCGGCGACTGGCAGTGGGACTCAAACGCCACCGGATATTTCTACAACCAGAACGGCGATCCCCTGAAGTCAATATCAGGCAGCACAGCAGGCGAGCTGGCAAGCGGCATCATGGCTCCTGACCACCTCTACGCCACTCTGGACCAGAAGGGTGTGAAGGTGAGCGGTTCCGCTCAGACCACTACCGCACTCGGTGTGACATTCCGTCCCTTCGAAGGCTTCCGCATAGGTGCCGACTGGACAGCATATTTCAGAAACTACTCCGATATTGACCTCGATGTTGACGACCTCAAGAACAACGGAGTGCTCTTCGCCGGTAATCCCTGGAGAATTCCATGGGGCAACCAGCTCGACCTGAGCGCAAGCTACCGCTTCAAGATTGGCGGCGTGAAAGCTACCGTATTCGGCAATGTCAACAACCTTTGCAACTACAATTACGTTACACAGGCTGAAACTCCCCTCGGTGCCGATGGTACATGGAAAAACGCCTACAGCGTGTTCTATTCATTCGGACGCACATACAGCATCAAGCTCAAAATTGACTTCTAATCACTACTATTATTTATCATGAACAAATATTTCAACCGCTTACTTGTTCTTGCCGTCACAGGTGTGGCACTCACCGCTTGTGAAGAAAATTCATGGAACGATAAGCTTGACGGATTCGAAGTACCCGAAAAGGACCAGTCGGAGACTGTCAATTTCACAATGGCGGCAGTAGATTACGCCCAGCTGGCCAACCTGAGCGCCAACAAGACACTGGCCGGCGATGCCAAAGCTGACGCTCTCAAGGCTGTAGGCACCCAGGGTTATTTCACACCCGAGATCACTGCCGAGGAGTATCTCCCGGCATTCCTCGGCCAGCCTACATTCCCCTACTTCTCACTCCCGGAAGGTTCGGCCGTTAAAGTCACATACCGCACCACTGAAGGACAGCCCGAGCAGGTGAAGGGTGTGCTCGCCGCCGAGAAATATACCGTATCGGAAACTGACTACCAGACCGTATGGGGAAGCGATGAGGACTACACCGAAGCTTTCACCCCTTCGAAACCGGCATCACGCAACATACCTACCCTTCTAAAGTCAGCCTATCCTGACGCTACAGAGGGCACCTATGTGATAGTCAACTACAAGACTTCAGCTACCGACCCTGTATTCTCAGGAAGCGAAGAGCCTAAGTTTGAGCTTTCAAGCGTGCTCGGCACCGCCGCTACCGGACAGACTCTGGATGTGAACGGCTACGTATCAGCCATCGACAACCAGGGCTTCATCATCACAGACAACAGCGGCTCGCTCTACTGCTACCGTGGCAGCAACTACAACGACGGAAGCATAGTGATAGGCACTCAGATGACTATCAGCGGCACCGTGGCATCGCGCAACAAGAGCATACAGTTTGGCAACGCCGCCACATTTGAAATCAAAGGCAAGCAGACCGTCACATACCCCGCGCCCAAGACTTTCACAGGAGCGGAACTTGACGCCCTCGTAGGCGGCGCATCTATCCCGGCCGCCACATTCGTGTCAATGACCGGCAAGGTAGTACTGTCAGGCAGCAATATCAATCTTGAGATAGCCGGTGCCACCACCGCCAAAGGCAGCCCCTCTTACTGCCCCGATGAATTCAAGGCACTCCTTACCGACGGTGCGGAAGTGACAGTGGAAGGCTACTGGTATGCCGTGGCAGGCAACCGCTACTGCTCCATCTGCGTAACAAAAGTTACCCCCGTGTCAGCTGCATCAGCAGCATCGCGCGCCGTCACCGTAGCCTCTACCAGCGAATCGGCTGTGTACTACTTTGACGGAACCACATGGGCCTCACCCTCCGATATCCGCATGCTGTCGCACGCCGACTATCAGGCCATGGGTCAGACCTACGACAACCTGTCAGGCACTGCTCCTGAGGAGCTTCTACCCATCTATCTCAAACAGAACCTGCCGTATGCCGCAGAAGGCGATCTTCTGTACCTCGTATACACCTACTACAACGGTTCAGCCAACGTGACCCGCTGCGACGAATGCAAGTACGATGGCTCACAGTGGAACATCGGCTTCGACAACACCACAATCGTCACCTCACAGTTTGTCAAGAAGAACGGCTCATGGAAGTACAGCCCCGACGTGACAATAACACTCCCCGCCGGACGCAACATAGAGATTTCCACCCTCTACTTCCAGGCCTGCGTTGACTGGGTGCTCAACAATGTTCCTGACGGAAAGGACTACGTGACATCCTATGGCAATAACGACTACTATACCGGCGCTTCAGCTTATCAGGGCAACGTTGACCTGCGTCCCGACAAGGCTATTGCACAGAACCCCACAGCCTATGCCGGAATGTCCGACGACGAAGTGGTGGCTCTCATGAAGAAACGCTTCCAGGATGAAGTGCTCCCCGCAGTGCTTGCACAGCTCAATCCGGACGCAGCTCCCACATCAAGCGGCGTACAACCCCTGTATACCGTAAACTTCTACTACTATACAGGCACGACAGAACCCGCCACAATAGTTTACCGCGTGGTAGCTCCCCGCACATTCGAGTTTGAAAGCGCCACATGGTAATTTCACGGCTAATTCTCGGATGACCCGCTGAGTTATCTGACCCGATAAAAGTCCGGAATCAACTGTGATTCCGGACTTTTTTACGTTTTATCGCAAAAAACTTGAAAAAATATGTAGATATATTTGCGCAGAAAAAAAATATCGCTTATCTTTGCACTCGCAAACGCAAAAGAGATTTGCATGCCAAACGGCTCCTTAGCTCAACTGAATAGAGCATCTGACTACGGATCAGAAGGTTACAGGTTTGAATCCTGTAGGAGTCACCACTACAAAGCCTCTAATCGCACCCGCATTAGGGGCTTTTCTTGCAATATAACCCTATCATAATCATCCTGAAGCACAATGGTTGAATCAACATTCCTGTTCATCATTGAAGTACTCGGCACCATAGCCTTTGCCATAAGCGGAATACGCCTCGCCGCCACCAAGAATTTCGACTGGTTCGGGGCATATACCGTAGGACTTGTCACAGCCATAGGAGGCGGAACAATGCGCGACATCCTTCTGGACATACCCGTATTCTGGATGCAGACATGGTGGTATCTGGCAGTCACAGCCCTTTCGCTTGCTACAGTTATAGTGTTCCGCAACAAGCTCGTGAGCCGCGAACGCATCCTCTTCCTCTTCGACAGCGTCGGTCTGGCCCTATTCTGCGTGATAGGCATACAGAAAACCCTTGCCACAGGCTATCCTATGTGGGTGGCCACCATAATGGGAGTGATAACCGGCGCATTCGGCGGCGTGATACGCGACATTCTCATCAACGAAGAGCCGCTCGTGTTCCGCAAGGACGTGTACGCCACAGCCTGCCTGGCCGGCGCGCTCGTATACTGGGTGATAATGATACTTGGCGGCTCCCCCTTGCTGCAGCAGATAACATGCGCCATCGTAGTGATAGGACTGCGCATACTCGCCCTCAAATACTCACTCCAGCTTCCGGTACTGCAACGCATCGAACCGAAAGAAAAAGACGAACCATAACCCTGCGGATTGAACCCGCCCACGCAAAATAACGTTTAATATTTTGTAAATCGGCGCAAAAACCTCTACCTTTGCGAAACATTACGACATACACACTCGGGGCTGACCGGTTTTGACAGCGTGTAGAAGTGGTATGTAAGCATGCAGTGCAATGATGCCCACGCACTTTAATAAGAGACATCAAAATTTTAAATGGCGAAAATAACTACGCTCTTGCTGCCTAATCGAAGTACAGTAGATTACGCTTAATCCCCGCGACAGTCGCAGGGACAAGACATCGCCCGATTGTCCTTTTTCCGAGACTAATCGACAAGGCGGTGCAGATAAATCGGGAATAGGACGCCAAGAGCCTCGCGCGGCGCCCGAAACTTTAGAGGATAAGGTATGAATTGGCTGTTTCTTGCCTGTCCATACACGAAAACCAATAAGAAACTAAGCATGTAGAAAGCCTATTAGTTCCACGTTTGGACGAGGGTTCGAATCCCTCCAGCTCCACTTGCGATACCCGACCAAAATCGGAAAGTATCAGACAAACCTCAGACTGTCAAGCAGTTCTGAGGTTTTTTAATGTCTAATCCTTTCCGGTTCAGGACGGAAATAAGACCGAAATCAGACCTCTCCAGACATAGTTCAGGCACTAAACAGGCACTAAGAATTCAGAGTATCGTTTTAGTGCCTAAATAGTGCCTAAATTGCTTCCAATATTCTATTACCCAAAAAGTTACTGCGACGCAACTCGGACGCAACTCGGAAAATAAGCGACATTTTAAGACTCCGTAAATAGTGTGTTAAAGTAGATGTCCGACACTGTTCCCGAATTTATGACCTAAACAGCCGAAATAATGGTTTGATAAAGGTTGTCCGGTTTACGTCCGCCATGTTAAAAATCCGCTAAGTCGTTGATTTGTCTATAGTTTGACTTCATTTCGTCCAATCCATCTTTAAGCTAAACTCGTTATCATTGCAGCCACGAGCAAAGCGGCTCGATGGTAACACTAAATCCAACGTAAAGATGAAAAAGAACACATTTAAGGTATTGTTCTTAATTCGTCGAAATCAGGTGAACAAAGAAGGCAAGTGTGCCATAATGATTCGCATAACTGTGGACGGCGAATATGAACGTATCAACTCCACTCTTACAATAGAGCCGGAGTTATGGGATTCAGCTGCATCAAAGGCAATCGGCAGATCGTCCAAAATAGCTGAATTTAACAAGCGGATTGAAGACATTAGGCATGTCATCAAAGAACACTACTATGACATTCTCAATCGTCACGGTTATGTGACAGCCGAGATGGTTAAGAACGCCTTTACAGGTGTCACAGCCAAAGAAGAGTCGCTCGTACCGTTGTATCTCCAGCATCTGGAAGATACCAAGAAACTCATCGGGTTGAGCAAAGCAGATCCCACCTATAAAAAATACGAGCGAATGTATCGCCGTGTGGTGGACTTCATGAAGAAGAAATACAACATCACTGACATTCCTCTCCGTGAGATCAAGCTCAGTTTCATTACTGACCTTGAATTCTTCCTCCGCACAGAGTACAAATACTCTCAAAACACTACCTACAAGTGTATGAAATTCTTCAAGCAGGTAATCAATAAAGGTATTCGTGCCGGGCTGATATTCGTTGACCCCTTCAACGGATACAAGATAAGCTGTGAGAGAGTTGACCGAGGTTTTCTGTCTGAAGATGAACTTGCCAAGATGATGGCAAAGACATTCGGGTCTAAAAGACTTGAACAAGTACGCGACATCTTCATATTTGCTTGCTTCACGGGATTGGCATACATTGATCTTGCCAATCTTCGTGTTGACAACATCCAAAAGATGTTTGATGGTCGTCTATGGATAGTCACACATCGGCAGAAAACAAACACAAAGGTCACAGTGCCCTTGCTTCCACCGGCACTCAAAATCCTCAACAAGTATGAAGGCCAGTTCCTTGATGGGCAGTTATTGCCCATCATAACCAACCAGAAACTCAACTGCTATCTCAAAGAGATTGCGGAAATATGTGAGATAAATAAGAACCTCACATTTCATCTGGCGCGGCACACTTTCGCAACGACGATGACACTCGGTAAGGGTGTGCCTATCGAGTCGGTCAGCAAGATGTTGGGCCATACCAATATCCAGACGACCCAAATCTACGCCAGAATCACAAACGACAAAATCAGCAAGGACATGGAAAACCTCGCACAAAATCTCGGTTCTCTCAATTTTTAGTTGATATACCGCTAATTCACTGATAAAGTGTCGGCTATATATCAATGGCCGGCACTTTGTCTTTTATTGAAATGCTTAACGAAAGTTAAAATATCAGGGTAGTACCTCGGGAACTACCTTATGCACCTTTTGCTGATTTCCGAACTTTGCCAGCGTAACACTAAATCCAAGAAACAATTTATGGAAACAATTACACTGGAAACCCTCTACCAAAGAACGGTCACGCTTGAAGAAACGCTGACCCTGATTCTGGAGCTTCTCACAAAAGAGGAACGAAAGAAAAAAGAGTTGAAGAACGAGTGTGATGAAATATCATCCATTCCGCCTATCCCAAACTCTATCGCCGCAAGACTATTGAAGATGTCAACCAGACAACTGCAACGTGTCCGCCGCAAATACCGGCTCACATGGGAGGAACGCGGACGCGAGGTTTACTATCATCTTGCGCCGATTCTCAAAGCAATAGCCCGTCTTCAATTAAAGTGGAGCGAGGCGGTGCTGGAAGAAATCAAGAAGTCCAACCGTAAAATCCCGACAGTACGATGAACTCCGTAGAATACCGCCAGCTATGCCAGCTGATAAAGTCGATGGAAACTTCATTGTCGGGAAAGATTGACCGCTTTGCGAAAAATATGTTTGACGCTCTCAAAGGGCTCGGCATCATAGACCCGGACAAAGATACCATGTCAACCGCCGAGGTTTGCAGACATTATGGCATTTCCGAAAGGCAACTATATGAGTATCGGGCCAGCGGAGAATTACCGTTTATCAAGACCGGCAACGCCAAAAATTCCAAAATCAAGTACCGCATCATAGATGTGATTGAGTTTTTCGCATTGCGCAACGCATAGACAATCCATACACACAATAATAATTATCGCGTCGGAAACGGCGCAAGTTTCTAACCCAAAATTCTTTTAATTATGGCAAAAGACCAGAATGAAGAAGTGCTGATTGCCCGAAACAACGAAACCGGGCAGGTAGGCGCAGTGACCGGACTCAACGAGGACGGCACACCCAAAATCTCCAATCCGATGTTCGTCACACTGGAGGATCTCGTAAAATTTAAGAAAGGACAAAATCCGCTCGAAGCGTTCTTGTCAAATTTTGTCAGACAATGCAAGAACCCTACTATGTTTGGTTTCTTCAAAGTTCCTGCTGACCGTTACGATAGTGTTGGCATGGCTATGTGTGACTTTATCAAGGATCCCGAAACAAACGCTGAAATTCTCAAAGACTTCAAGGTCGATGTCCCTCAGCAGACGCAGACGAATGTCAAAGAACAGGCTCAGGAGAATAAGGCAACCGAAACTCAGGCGCAGAAGCCGACGGAGGAACAGGCAGCACAAACTGAACAGCCAAAGTATCACGCCATCGACGAAAGCAAAATAGACTGGACGATGCTCAAAGAAAAATGGGGCATTGACCGCGACCAGCTTGAAAAGTCGGGCGACCTCCGCGAGATGCTCTACAACCGCAAGTCGCAGATCGTGACCGTCACGCCCAATTTCGGCGGGGAGAAATTCCCGATTGACGCACGACTCTCTTTCAGAACCGATGCTGACGGCAATGTGAAAGTGGTGCCCCATTTCATTCACCGCGAGCCCAAACTCGACCAAGAGTTTGAGGGGTACAAATTCACAAAGGAAGATAAGGAGGCTCTGAAAACAACCGGCAATCTGGGTAAGGTTGTTGACCTTGTTGACAAAGCCACCGGGGAAGTCAAGCCCTCCTATGTCAGCGTTGACCGTCTTACCAACGAGATTGTGTCGGTGCCCGTAAAGGCCGTGTTCATCAAGGACACCATCGGGCAGACAAAACTGACTATGGCTGAAATAAGCGAACTGAAGAAAGGGAAAGCCCTCTCGCCTAAACAGATTACCGACAAGAATGGCAAGACCTACAATGTGGTGTTGCAGGTGTCAGCCGACCGCAAGGGCGTCGAGTTTGTACCCGGTGGCGTGCGACGACAGGAGCAGAACCAGCAGCAAGGCAACAATCAGGGTCAGCAACAGTCCTCGTGGCTGACAAAGGACGGCAACATCAAGCCCATTACAAAATGGGCGGGCGTTCCGATGACGCCGCAACAGCAGGCTGACTACACCGCCGGCAAGGTTGTCGAAATGACAAACATGGTTGACAAGCAGGGGCAGAAATGCACCGTATATCTCCAGTTTAATCCTGAAAAGCAGCGTCCGACAACGTCACTCAACGACCCTCGCGTCAAGGTGGCGGAAGAGTCAAAGACACAGAAGGCAGTCAACAATGACGGACTGACAAATGAGGCTACAAAGCATGTGGCCGAACCGCTCCAGAAATACCAGACCGCGCCGAAAGATGAGGATCAGGCTAAACAGCAGCGCAAGCCCAAAGGCCCCAAGCTGTAACCAACACCCGCTGAAATGACATAAGGGAGGTCCGGAACTCCCGATGTCGTTACCGCACAAACCACTATCTCCAAAATAATCCACCCGATAAAATTCATAAATATGAAACAGAAAAATCTTATAACAATCGTGACCGACCACGAACTCACGGCTGACACCATCGCCAGAGCAATCGGCGCAAACGAAAAACACGAAGGCTACTACCTCGGCAACGGCTATGCCGTTACATGGACAAACGGCGGGGTCATCGAGGCGACCTTCTCCCCTTCGGAGAATTTCGTGCTCTCCACGACAATGAACAGCCGACAGGTGTATGCCCACAATTTCAAGTTCGCCATGCGCGACTATGATGAGCTGGTTGGTTACAAGAAAACCGAGCAGGACAGGAAACAGCTCGCCACAATCAAGGCTCTATGGGGAATGAGCCACACGGTCGTCAACGCCATGTCGCCTGAGAGGTACGGCGATTTCGACTTCCTCAACCTCTACTATTTCATTGCCGTTCCGGTGGCAGTGCGCAGGGCATGGCTCCCCATTCTCACAAAGGGGGCAATCCGTCACGGAGTGATCCACGGGCCGCAGAACCGCAGGGAATACGAGGAATGGCTCGACAATGAGATCTACAACCATCTGGTGGAGAAGTCACAGGAGGACTCGGAAATCAAAGGTGCTTATGTCATGGAGGAAATGCCCGTGGAGGTGGCCGCTGCCCAAGCTGAAAGCATCGGTATTGAACCGCCCGAAGCTGGTGCTGTTCTCACGATGAACAAAAATGCCATGCGCATAACCGACAGCCAACCGCTTCTCAATATGCCGCTAATGCTCCTCAAAGCAGCCGTTGAACTGGACTTCGACCACATAAAGACAATGCAGACCGCCTACGCCCTGTACGCGAAGAAACTTATCTCCTATCCGTTCACGGTGCAGAACACCATTCCTTTCGGCGTGTGGAAACTGATGCTCCGCAACAAGAAAAATCTTCGCTACAACAGCAAGTGGGGCAAGGAGGCCAAACGGATCCGTATGCCGCGCCGCCACAACTTCCGCAACGGAGAGTGCATTTACAATGGCTTCGGTATTGTAACCACCGGACTCCACCCCACCGACCTCAGCCGTGACGAGGAAAAACTCTACAACCTGATTGTGAAAAGCGTGATTGACGCTTTCGCATAACCGACTCACAAGCTCTGAACCGCTTGATCCATACACAAATTAACACCTATTATCCCTCCCGATTCCGATTTAATTGTTAACTTTGCACTCAATTCAACGTCATAATGTTTTTGTTTCAAATTTATGACTTGGATTTAGTGGTTGGACATCGGGAGGGATACCCGGTGTCCTTTTCTTATATCCCATTGAAAGACTCATAGGACGCCGGCAAACCACTATTCCAAGAACCCGATGAAACAAGATGTTGAATTACGGGAGATGGACGGCTACCGCGTCTATCTTCTGGGTCATCTGCGTGACCATTATTTTCCCCAATACACCAATAAGAAATTTGTTGATGCCCGTGTTGACGAGGCATACGACACGTTTGTAACCCTGCGCCTTGAAGGTCATGACCCGGTTATCGCACAGGAAATGGCGATGCGCACACTCCTTGCCGGACTGTATGTATCCCGATATGACATTGTTTACAGCGTCATAGAGGATAACCTCTGGACACGGCTCCCTGAAGAATACTGGCCCGATTTTGCCGTGCATCTGCTCACAAAGAAAAGCGTGCATGACATTCTTGACCGCTATGAGGTCAACGGCGACTTTCTTGACCGCGAAACACATCAGCCGATGCTGACCGAACTGTTGGGAGAAATATCCGAAATACTTGATGGCTATGAGTTATAACCGGCTCCAGACCATGCGTGACAACATTGAGGCGATTAGGCTTGCCTTGCGCCTTGATGTTGAACATCGCAACGCGGAAAATGCACTCGAAAGGGAGATACTGCGCAAGTATGCCGGGTTCGGAGGGCTGAAATGTATATTGCAGGACGCCAACGAACTTGCAGATGCCGCCAAGTGGAACAAGAGCGACATTGAACTGTTTGCGCCTACGGTTGAACTGCGCCGCCTTATCCACGACTATTCAAAGGACGACCGGGAGTTTGCCGCATACATGGACTCTCTGAAAGCGTCCGTGCTGACGGCTTTCTATACTCCTGCGCCTATCATTGATGCGCTTGCCACTTCACTGCGTGAAAGAGGTGTGAAGATTAAAAAGTTCCTTGAACCGTCTGCCGGGCAAGGTGCTTTCATCGACTCCTTTCTGAAAAATGAGCATTATCCGGGCACGGAGGCACTCGCCTTTGAGAAAGATTTGCTTACAGGCAAGATTTTATCTGCCTTGCATCCGTCTATCTCTACCGAAATAAAAGGTTTTGAGCGGATTGACCCTGATTTTGAGGGTTATTTTGATGTGGCTGCATCAAATATCCCTTTCGGTGACTTTGCGGTCGCCGACCCTCGATATGCCACGAGCAAAGAGATTGCTTATCGTCAGTCAACAAAGGCTATCCACAATTATTTCTTTCTCAAAGCGCTGGACTCTGTGCACGAGGGTGGTATTGTGGCTTTTATCACATCGCAAGGTGTGATGAACGCCGCCAGCCCCTTCGTGCGCATTGAGCTTATGAAACGCTCTGACCTTGTGGGAGCGGTACGATTGCCTAACAACACTTTCTCCGAGAACGCCGGAACGGATACAGGCTCCGACTTGATTATCCTGCAAAAGCATACGGGTAAGAAAGCGTTGTCGGCTGACGAGGAATTTTTCATCCAGTCAATCGTTGACCGTGATACAAAAGCTCCGACAAACAAATATTTTGCGGCATACCCGCAGAATATCATCTGCACCGAGGCGAAAATCGGCACTGACCCATACGGCAAACCGGCTATCATCTACAAACATGAGGGCGGTGTCTATGGTATAGCAAGAGATTTGCGCGATGCTTTGGAAGATTCTTTGCGTCTGCGTCTGAACCTTGAATTGTATAATAACCACGGTATAAAACCGCCCACACCAGCCCCCGTAAAACCGACACCTGCTCCCAAGCCAAAAGTCGCTGAAACTCCGTTGATGACGCAATACAGGGAGATGAAAAAGAAACACCCGGACGCGATATTGATGTTCCGTGTAGGCGACTTCTATGAGATGATGGGGGAAGATGCCGTGAAAGCGTCGGAGATACTGAAAATAACCCTGACCCGACGACGCAACGGCAAAGCCGGAAGCATCGAACTTACCGGTTTTCCTCATCATGCCTTCGACACCTATCTCCCCAAACTCGTAAGAGCCGGGCAACGTGTGGCTATCTGCGAACAGCTTGAAGATCCGAAGCAGAAACAAAAGGAAGAATACAAGCCTACGGAGATTATAACGCCGCCACAGACGGTTGAGCCGAAGCCCGCTCCCGCGCCTGTTGAGCCTGCACAGGAGATTGAAACCGATGGTGGGCCAGACTATACCGATAATCCCGACCCGCGTCTGTTCGCCTACAATCTTTTCGGAGAGTTGGAGCCGTTGCAGAAACCGAAGCGTCAGCCACGCCAGTCAAAGACTGAGGTAGATAAGCCCAAGCCTACTGCCAAAATTCAGATTTCCGATGAGCAGGTAAAGAAATTCCGTCCTCTCTCTGAAAAGGAACTGGAGTTTTACGGCTCTCTGAACTGGGAGGACAATCCGCCCATCAACGGCTTCTATGAAACAATGATGAGCATCGCCCATCGCCAGATGGCTGAAATGGAAGCTGAACGACAGGCGGCAGAGGCTACCAAGAAAGAGATAATTACGGAGAACGGCACAATCATCGAAAAGACAGAGGGCTATTTTGTTCCACAGCCAAGAGTGGCTAAGGCTGCCACACCTGCCCCCGTCGAGCGTGATATGTCGCCCCGCAAGTTCTCGGAGGATATTCAACATTTCCACCAGAACGGCTCAATGGTCGTGGACAACGGTCAGGTCGGCTTTCTTTCGGAGGTTCGCAAGAATGGTGCTACATTCACTCCGCTCCCAATCAAACCGGAGCAGGAGAAACGCGCCATGCTCTATATAACTATGTCGGAAACTTATCAGCAGCTCTATCACTACGAAGCTGAAACGCATGAGGAAAATGCCGACCTGCGCGAACACCTCAACGAGTATTATGATGAGTTTGTGGACAGATACGGCAACCTCAACGAAAAGCAGAACGCCAAGTTTATCCTTATGGACGCCAACGGCCGTGACGCACTCGCATTGGAGCGTGGCGAGAACGGGTATTTTGTCAAGGCTGATATATTCGACCACCCTGTGTCATTCGCCGTTGACGAGGTCACATCTGTTGACACCCCTATGGAGGCTCTGAGTGCGTCGCTCAATAAATATGGAGAGGTAAACCTCGAATATATGGGCAGTCTTGTCGATATGGAGCAGGACGCGATGATTGACAGCCTCGCCGGACACATCTTCTACAATCCGTTGGTTGCGAACTATGAGATTGCCGATCGTTTCATCGCCGGAAACGTGGTGCAGAAAGCCGAGGAGGTCAAGGCGTGGATTGACCGTGAGGAAGAACGCATCAAGGACTTTCCCGGCTATGACGGTGTTGAGCCGTTCATCGCCTTGTCGAAGGAGTCTTTGAAAGCGTTGGAGGAAGCGACACCCCGCCGCATTACCTTTGACGAACTTGATTTCAACTTCGGCGAGCGATGGATACCGACAGGCATATACTCCGCTTACATGAGCAATCTCTACGGTACTGATGTGAAAATCGTATATGCACCGTCTATGGACGAGTATTCAGTGGACGCGCAACATAAGAACATGAAGATATGGGAGGAATTTTGCGTCAGAGGTCACTATCGCACATACGACGGTATGAACTTGTTGAAACACGCCCTGCACAACACTGTGCCGGAAATCAAGAAGTGTATCGGTCAGGATGAGAACGGACACGACATAAAAGTGCCTGATGCCGAGGCAATACAGTTGGCAAACTCCAAGATTGATGAGATCCGCAACGGCTTTACCGAATGGCTGGAGGCTCAGTCGCCGGAGTTCAAGGAGCAGCTTGTGGATATGTATAACCGAAAATTCAACTGTTTCGTGCGTCCGCATTATGACGGCTCTCACCAGACATTCCCCGACATCAACATGAAACTGTTGGGCGAGCGTTGCAATGTCAAGTCAATATACCAGTCGCAGAAGGACTGCGTGTGGATGCTCAAGCAGAACGGCGGCGGAATATGCGACCATGAAGTGGGAACCGGTAAAACGCTGATAATGTGCATGGCAGCGCATGAGATGAAGCGATTGGGATTGGCGCACAAGCCGATGATTATCGGACTGAAAGCCAATGTTGCCGACATCGCCATGACTTATCAGGCAGCATATCCCAACGCCCGTATCCTGTTCGCCGATGCCAAGAGTTTTGAGGCGAAGAACCGTGTCAATTTCTTCAATCAGATAAAGAACAATGACTATGACTGCGTGATAATGTCGCACGACCAATTCGGCAAGATACCTCAGTCGCCGGAAATTCAGCAGGAGATACTTCAGGCTGAACTTGACACGGTGGAGGAAAACCTCGAAGTTGTCAAGCAGCAGGGCAAAGACATTTCACGCGGTATGCTCAAAGGGCTTATCAAGCGTAAGGAGAACCTAACCGCCAAACTTGAAACGCTCCAATACCAGATGGAGCAGAACAAGGACAGCATCGTTGATTTCCGGCAGATGGGCATAGACCACATTTTCGTTGACGAGAGCCATCAGTTCAAAAATCTGATGTTCAACACCCGTCACGACCGTGTTGCCGGACTGGGCAATTCGGAAGGCTCCCAACGTGCGCTCAATCTTCTCTATGCTATCCGAACCATTCAAGAACGGAATGGCAAAGACCTTGGCGCGACATTCCTGTCGGGTACTACAATCAGTAATTCTCTGACTGAACTTTACTTGTTGT
>OFGR01000672.1_pt1 | contig 32512 bp, 28 predicted proteins | sample 1521811 | NCBI WGS metagenome assembly OFGR01 (sample SAMEA3504098, study PRJEB24116) | mouse gut metagenome | biome: mouse gut; feature: mouse-associated habitat; material: faeces | place: Denmark | collected 2011
TTCCTGTAATCATTGGCATTGCATATAGAAGCATATACCATATCAGGAATCTCCCAAGCTGACAGCATTACTGGAACTGTTTGGGGAAGGAATCCATGTGACAGAATATTTAATGGAAATGTCTTTGTACAATGAAGCCCTTCCCCGCCATTGCCCTTTAGATGATTTCTATAAATTTCAATTGAAATTTCTGCAAACGTGTATATAAAATTTTCCGTAGAATATTCCTTTATGTATCCAATAAAATCCCTCACATTTTCCATCCTCCAGAATATTTGTCTCACAAGACAACCATTACAATTGATAATTATTATCTTCTACCGTGTATTTCCGCCATTCATCCAACCAGTCCACCAACATCTTTCCTGTTCTCAGAGCTTTCACGATCCCAGTCAAATCTTTATTATCCGGATGGGCAAAGCAAACCACCAAGTATGGTTTTCCTTTCAGTTCAGTTGCGATCTGCTCTGGTGCAGCAGGATCACCAAATGCTTTATAAATCCCAATCTCTGTAAATTCAAATCTTTTCAATGCCTCTCCAGATAATTTTCGTTTTCCTATTGCATAATGTGGAAATCCTTTTTGTTCTATATAATTTTCAAATTCATCACGTTCCTGTTCACTTTTATATATGGGTATGACGCGCCGAAACATCTCTTTTGCTTCTCCAGAATAATTTCCACATCGATGCTGAAGAACAAACTCGAACATAAGATAGCGAAAACTATCACTGATATAATATGGGTCTGTGACAAATTCTGGTGGCACAAGGCTTGTCCGTCCCTCATCAACACATTCCAGTGGTGCCGAAAACAAAGGAACGTCCCTATAATATAAAATAACCTCTTCCCTGCTTGAATAATCGGTATGATAACTCACATTGCAAAACGCAAATAAATAATAAGACAAAGAGCCTATTGCATCATCATTAATATCTTTAGGAAAATTATTCTCATCATCCGGCTCCCTTAAAAAGTAAATTGTAAAATCTGGATCTGGTTTATAAAAAAAGAAAAACTGACTTATCCCAAACTTGTTCGTTTCTCCATCGACCAATTTCCAATTTTCTAAATCTGCCAGGTAGAATTTTGCCCGTTGAGAGGGATTGTATAAAAGCCCGAAATGCCGTTTCCACAGGATTTCTATATCATATAAATCAGCGGTAGATGTTTTCGGTGTATTGGTATCCCCTTTTCTTGTATAGATAACCCCCTTAAATATTGGAGGACCTTCTTTCGTATAATCTTCTAAAAGATAAAACGGAGTGTTATTACTCTGCTTTATTATAATTATATCAAGCTCCTTATCATCTATCTGGATGGTTCTGACATATACTTCCGGAATATGACCGCCTGCCCATTTCGGTTTTTGGCGAAGTAAATCAATAACATTTTGTTGGTTCTTTCTATTATTCGCATCAACACCCAAAATTTTAAATGTTTCATCTTCAATACCAATTATAATATAGCAGTCCCTATTTGCTGGACTGTTTGCCATACAGATAATATCATGGAGCAGATCCGTATTATTTAAATACCATTGCTGTTTGAAGTCCCAATATTCTCCTTCTGTACGACGTCCAATTAATTCTGCTACTTCCCTCTCAAACTCTATATTGTTCATTATAATTTCTGAAGTCCCTTTCTGATTTCGCATTACAAATCTACCTGTTACAGGTAGCTGACCATTGAGGTATCCCGATAAACCTTCAACTTACGTATCGCATGCCTCCCACCTTTTATTTTATTCTACCATGAAACACCTAAAAAGTCATTCTCCGTATTTTTAGTTTTATTATCATCGTAAGACTAAGCAGTGTACTTCCCTTTTCTTGTTACAGCATTCCCAGCTTCTTCAGCAACGCCACACAGCCCTTTGTTCCATGCCCATACAGATAGTCGGGCCCTCCTCTAAGGGAGTTTTCACATAATCTGTGACGGCTTTCTTCACATCCTCTGGCATGTCTCTGCGCTTCTCCGGATTCCGCATATAGGACAATATATCATTTTATCTTAAGCAACACAAATCCCTTAAAGATTTATAAAAGACTGTAACCCTTAAGGAATGTACGTCACCGGATGCGTATAATGTAAACATGACAAATTGGTTGTTCGTCATGTTTACATTATAACTTGTATTTATTCATCCTTCTTATTTCTGTGATCAACATATGTAAGAATTAGAAAAATACATGAAATAATATCGACAACTTCTGAAATACCCATCTCCTTTACCTCCGTTTCTATTGATTATATATCTGGTAAGACACCGTCTAATCTGTTTTTAAGTTTCCACGATAAGATGTAAATATCTATGAAGCCACAAATAAATGTGCTAAAATAGTTTTATACAGATTACTATGTCTTCCTGATGTATTAATTAAATCATACTTGTTGATGGCCGTCAGTGGCATAAGGGAGGACATTTTGGTGGCGAAAGGAGAATCAAATGTTACTTGCTGACATCCTTCATTTACTTCTTGATGAAATTGAACATTTAAACTATACAAACCAGGATTTCTATGAACTTCTATTTCTTCGTACGGACACTCCTACGGAGCTTGATTTGGAAGATACGGTAAAAAAAATATTCAGTAATTCAAAAGGACGGCGTACATTGCCTGGTGAGGTTACAAAGAGATTTCGTTCTCGTAAAGGGTTTCTTGATTTTTGCGAATGGATAGAGACAAACTACATTAGTAAAATCAATTATAAAAACAAACACTTATATAATGAACTGTGTACACAGATTCAGAAATGTTCATATCTTCCAGAGACTTATAAAAAAGAATTGTTGAGTAGTTTTGATTCGAATAACCCTTCTCATATGGCAAGTTTGATTGCAAGTTGTATATTGTTGGGGAATTATAATACCCGTCAGACAAAACTTAAATCTCCATTCATAAAAGAGAATTATAAATTAAGTCTGCACTTTATGGGGATTAACGATTGCTGCTATATACAATCTTATCCTATGACAGATAGAATTTGGGATGCCTCTGTAAGAGCATTCCAGCTTTCCCATGAGGAGGGGAATCGATTTTATTCCTTAGATATCATTAAACGCCTTCTTCCTAAAGGATATATAACTGACAGTATATTAAATCTTCGTGGTGAGACTGCAGACGGAGTTATCTCTTCTATTATAGAATTATGTTCAAAAGATACTCTTGATATGGTAGTAATTGGAGAAGGCGGAATCGGCAAAACAACTTTCCTCCAACAGCTTTTGACTGAATGTTTTTTGGATACATCATCTGATAAAGAGAAATATCATCCGTACAGGCGGGGTATACAAATCCCCATTTTTATTGAATTGAACCGATGTCCCGTTACGATTGGTAACTGGTATGATCCTACTTATGGAAAGACAAATTTTATCACAAGGTACATAGCCCAAATGTTGGAGAATCACTCATCACTTGCCGCAGTCAAGTCTGAAAATCTTATATTAATAGAAAAAGAGTTTCAAAGAACACCTTCGAATGGAGTTCCGGAATATCTTCTATTGTTAGATGGATTTAATGAAGTTAGTACAGAGACTTCATCAAGGGGGAAGTCTGTTCGCTCCTACTTAAGCGATGAAATCTCTGTACTACATTCCTATCCCAATATACGCATGATTACAACCAGCAGAGAAACACAGTCTGCTGCCTTTATGCAGAAACTCCAGACAATAAGGCTGTTAGGATTGGAAGATTCTGATATCATAGAATATTTAAGAGAGTGCGGGATGCCTGATACATCCATAGGTATTACGATGGCAAATAAGCAATTGGTTACCTGTCTCCGTGTTCCTCTCTTTTTGTGTATGTTTGCATCCGAATATGGAGAAATGGAACTGTTGCCAGAAACATCCGGAGAAATCTTATACTGTTTTTTTCATAGAAAGTCTTCGTTTTATAATGCAAGACAGCGTTCAGACGATACCCGTACGAACCCTTTGACAGCGGCAGAAACGGCGGTTATCCTTGATTTTGTCCTTCCGTATATCGGATGGATTTTTGAGGACAAAGAGACTTTTTCTCTTTCTGCTTCAGAGCTTGAAAAATATATCCTTGATTCCTTCAGGGTGTTGGAGGGTCTGTTTTCAGATAGCAGTGCCATTCCTTTTGAAGATTTCCGTTCCGAAAAAGCTGTACTCAACGAAGCTGTGCAGTTGCTGTATTTGGAAGATGGTTCCCTTCGTATTACAGATATTATTGCCTGTATTCACAGTTATCTCGGAATCCTATATCATTATTCGGATACTTTTGCAGGTACAGACGGGCAATCCCGCTATGCTTTTATACACCATCATTTTAGAGACTATTTCTCTGCTATTTTTGATATACAGCTGCTACGTATGTTTCCCTATATTACGCCGTCAGTGTTTTTGGGAAAAGACAGTATATTTCCGGCTGGCTCTTATGAATACTATCTGAATCAGAATTACTGGCAGAGCCATAAGGTCAGTTTTATCAGCCAGATTCTGATGGAGCACCGTAATCAGCCCGTAATCAATGAAAACTCCCGGAACTGGACATTACCGGCGCCAGATTTTGCAGAACAGTGTATTCTGACAAAAGCATTAGATTTTTGCCGTGTATTGACCGCTGATCAGGAAGATATTCACTATCTGCTGCAGAATATCCTTTCTGCTATTGTCTGTGGAAGAAAAGAGCTTTCTGGCATGAATCTTTCTTGTCTGGATTTTCGGCACTGTAATCTATTCAATATCCCTTGCAGCAAAAAAGGGGCAACAAAGAATCTGACAGCGAATTTCAATTGTTCTTCCCTCTATGCTGATTGCTTTGAGACAGCTGAACATCTGGATGATGTGATAGAATATGTTTATTATAAGAACAACTGTTATTCTCTGGATCAGGCCGGAACGATTAAGTGCTGGGATGTACGCTCTGGCAAACTGGAATATGCCCTTCATTCAGAGTCCCCAGAAGGGCTCCGTGATTTTTCTTCGCGGGGCTTTATGCAGATTTCCCATGATGGTCATTGGTTAGCGGTGAAAGTTCAGCCTGAAATTCCGACAGAAGAAGGCGCACATGCCGTATTGTTTGACCTGACCGACATAAAAGACAAGCCAATACTCCTGATTCCGCCGCAAAAAGGCCAGGTTCTTACCTCGCTTTCCTTTACTGAAGACATGCATCATCTTCTGCTCCTTATTGACCGCCATTACTTATGTTGTTTCCATATTCCGGACGGTTCCCTAAAATATGCAGAAATGATTGCTGATTTTATGAAGCATACGGATCTTTATACAAAGGATGCAGAATCTCCGGTATATGCTTTTACCAGTGAATATAATGAATTTGAACTTGGTGAGGATGCGTCTTACCTTTCTGATGAAAACGAAGGGGAAGATGATTGGTTTGATATGGATGATGAATGGGAAGAATCCGGAAGCAAACAGGAAATTCCTTGTATTTTATATAAATGGTATCCCACTTCAAAAAAGATGGAGGAACTTTACTCCTTTGTTTCTACTTCAGGGACGCTTCCTGCTGCCAGTTATTTTTATAGCACAAATTGTTTTCTGTTATACAATTATACAAATAAACGTTTGGAGAAATTTGACTGTGACTTTCTGCTGGCAGAACCGGTCTGGGAAAATATCACCTTGGGAAATGGGAGTCCGGTTTTTATTCTTCCTTCTGCAGACAGTCCGAATGAATGTTACCTCATGTATCCGGATATTTGCTATGAGATGGATCTTTCTTCCGAGCAGGGGGATGGTATTATCATGGCATATTCTGTGGGACCTATGAACAAACTCCTGACAGAATATGAATTAGAAATTGAAGACGGCCTGCGCATACAGACGACAACTGCCCCTTCTGGCAACCGCATTTTGGTAAGAAGCGACCGGACTGTATATGAATGGAACACTGATACGGATTCCCTGACGCCACGGTATAATTCCGTGTATTATGGCTGTACGGGGCTTATTGCAGATCCTTCACATAACCGTAGTATATTGGTCCATCAGTATAATGGCGTTTCTATTTTTGAAAATTATGATAAGAAGCTGTCTGCAGCGTATTGTTTCCCTTATACGGACTATTATATAGAGGACTGTGCATATCATGAGGAGACGCAGCGCCTTGCTCTTCGCTTTTGCCGTCCGGGCCATGAATTTATAAAGGTGTTGGATCTGAGTGATAGTTCCAGTCATATTATTTTCTCTGCTATGAAAAATGATTTTACGGAGAGTATGAATTTCAGTCCCGATGGTTCTTGTCTTTTGATTTGTACGTTAGATTCCTGCATAGAATATGAATTCCAGACAAATCTCTCTTATATATTGGCAGAGCATCAAGCTGGATCCAATGAATCTTTTGTCGGTGCTGACTATATGGGGAATGAGATACAGATCGCAATCGTAGCCAGAAAATCTGGCTATGAAAAATCAGTACGTCCCCGCTGTGATTATTACAGACGTATCAGGAAAAAAGATTCCTGTTCGTATCAGCGAAAATGGGGATATTATATCCCGACATTGCCACCGGAATTGGCGGAAGCATTTGTACATCAAAATCATGATATGGGAGTTGGCGGAGGATATGGTGAAGACGGCATACAATCTTATTGGTTGACGCGAGGCTTTTTTATGACAGAAGATGTTACTATTGACCGATTTTTGACAGTGGAATGCTTCGAATATAAAAAAGAAATACGAAAGAAAATACCTGCAAAGAAGCTTGGCCTTTTCCAGTTCCTTTATGTCAGGCATGATTTTTCGATTGATAACCCACAACGGGTTGGCGGAACCAATTACTGCTATAGTTATCTCAGCGATGATTTCTCACAAGCAGTATGTATCCGTGACTATGAAGAATTATATCTTTGGGAGGATATGAAAAACGAATCAGAACATCCGCTTTTCTTTGATTATAAAGGTGAGGCGGATGAATATACTCATGCATACTGGGATTATGCGATTCCATCAGGAGATGGCCGGCTTTTATGCTGCTATGAAAATTACCGTCTGATTCAGGTAAACGCGAGGAATGGCAGAATGTATGATGAAATTCCTTACACACCGGGAATTGCAATCTGCGGATGTAAATTCAAAAATATTATAGCGGATGAAGACACCAAGGCTCTGATTCGAGACAATGGTGGGTTAGTAATATAAAAATACAATATGGGGCTATCTATAACCGACAGCCCCTTGCCATTTACTATAATAATTACTAATCAAACAACATTTTTCCAAACAAAGCCATCCGAAGTTTTCACAATATCCCCGCTTTCCAGAAGATAATCAAATTCCTCTTTTGTTTCAAGATGTAAATCCATAAATGCTTCAACATTACTGTAAAACTGATTTGTATGGATAAGAAACTCCTTCTCTCGATCATCAATTTCTTCCATTTCTATAATGTGAGCTTCGCAAATATTTCTTAATGCAACTTCGTCTCCAATGTTCCCCAGAATTAAATATACCAGTCTTTCCCCATCTGTCATGGTAAATACCGTTCCTTTCAGTTATGCAGATTTACATGTTACTTTCCTATATAATGTAATGCCCTCTATACCTATTTGCCATAACGCTAAATATTTATTACTTTCTAAGCACTTAACATATAATAATCCATCAAATACTTCTTGGCGTATCAGAATTTTCTGGGTGTCATTCTCGCCATAATCCCATTGGCTTAGATATAAAAGTGCTGCATCTATATCTTCTTTCTGCAGTTCCATAAAATAATCAATGACCTCTGAATCTTTAAAATGAACCACTTCAACATACTTATACATATTCATTACTATCACCATCACATAGCCTTTATGAAAATGTATCAACAGATGCGATAATGTCTTCAATCTCGTAGAGGGTTGCCGGCATAACAGGTTTGCATAAGTGATAGAGTATATCTAATGCATTATCTGCTTCCAATAACTGCTTAAGCTTATTTTCTGCTAATGGCTTGGCTGAAACCACTTTTAAGATTATGGCTTTGAGAGCCAGTTCCTCAGTATCAATTACAGAATCCTCTTTTTGACTGTATAAATGTTTCTTCATAAGACTTATAAATTCATGGTTGAGCTTTTCATCTAATGCCGCTTTATCTTGTCTGGAATTATGCAAAAGAATATATCTTGCATGGACATTCCCATCCCCCATAAGCAGACGATAGATATAACCGCCAATATACTGCATGCGATCAAAAGCATCTCCTGATTCAGATAAAGTTTTTCCTGTAATAAATGATATTTGCTTGTAATTCTTTTCTTCTGAATCAAAGACGTTTATAGCAATATCCAAATAAATTCCTTCACTTCCACCCCACTGTGCATTACAGAACAAACCGGAAATCTCAGGAAAAGGTTCATCGGCATGACAGCCCGTTGGATAACTAAGGGTAAAATACTCCTCTGGACACAGCCCTTCCTCTGTCAATATTTTTTTGATGTCATTGAACACTTCCTGAATCGTCCGCGGTTTGTAAATCCTGGTTCCATCTTTTTTTTGAACCATAGTTTCTGTTTTCACTCTCATAAAATATCTCCTCCTATAAAATACTTATATTTTTCCTTGAAATTTTAATTGCTTTGACAAATCTGTTCCTCATATTCCCGGCAAACATTGCGCAGACGCCAGATTTCTCGCGGGCATTCTGCAAGCTGTATTTCCAGTCTGTCGATTTCATTTTGTTTTTCTCTTAATTCCTGCTCATAATCATATTCATACATAAGATAATTCTCCTTTGGTATATACGTCTTCCTTAGCGGCACATATTTCCCGATATATCCGAAATTCATGGGGCAACCTCTTCATTATTGCATTGGCAAATATTATTCATAGCAATAAAATAGAGAACCCCTTTTTTGAGATTCTCTGTTAATCCCCATATTAAATTAAAATAAGAATTTTCCGATTCCATAAATTGGAATGGTATATACATTATCTGCAATTCCCCCGTGAGTATTGCCTTTGGCAAATAGAATGAAATCAGCCTTGTTGCGTTCTAATACAGTCTGTATCGTTTTGCTGTTCTTTTTTCCGGCCTTAACTTCAACAGCATAACTCTTATGACCCTTAATGGTTTTGACGTAAAAATCTATCTCACCATTGCCCAGTGTTGCAAATGCAGGTATTTCCAATGCAATCTCACTTGGATGGCCGATCCTGCGTCTCAAATCCAGATATACAAAATTCTCATTTACGATTCCCGCTATATCAGCTTCGGAGCAGCCAATATGCATCAGAAAATAGGATGTAAGTCCGACATCCATAAAGTAACAACGGGATTTTGCCTTAAAATCCAAAATATTACATTCCGGAAGTTTTCCCGCAAAACCAATGATCCCGGAACTGCTTAACCAGTCTACTGCACGGTTAACAGACATTTTAGAAACATTGCTGGAATAATCTTTTACGACAATATTTTGAAGTTTTTCACTGAAGCTATCCTTTTCAAATTCCTTTTTCTCTTTTACAAGAATCCGGGCGATACAGGAAAATATATTGTCATACACTTTTTCATCAAGAATATCCTGAAAGTATCGCTTGCTTTCATTGATGAAAAGTTTAATGATTCTCAGTAATACTTCTTGGCAGTCATCTATAGAGTTGTTCTTTAAATATTGCAATACTACTGCCGGATATCCGCCGATGGACGTGTATATCTTATACAGATCGCTTAGTTCTTCATATACTGCCTCTTCACTGTTTCCATAAAGATCAATGCCTTCATAGAGAGAGTGCTTCCCCATCGCTATAAGGAACTCTTCAAAATTCAGTGTCTGGATTTCAATGGAGTCCAGATCGCCGGCAGAATATTTGAATTCTTTATTCAGGATTCTTCCAAGATAACTTCCAATGATGATAAAATCACTCTTCAGCAGACGGGTAAATTCGCGAATCCGGTTATAAATAGCCGCTGATTCCTGAATTTCATCAATAATGATAACTGTATCATCAGAATCCACAAAATCAGGCCGGTACCTCTTGATAAGCTCATAAACAGGGTTTTCACACGACAATCCGTCCTTAATCTCTCTTCGCAGATCATTGTAATGCTCAATAAAAATTTCTCCTGAAAATTCAAGAAGATTGACATATATTTTCTGCCTGTACTGCTCGTCGGCGAATTTATTTACAATATATGTCTTTCCTACCTGACGGGCGCCCGATACCTCCAGTGTGGAATGTTCCGAATGGTTTTTCCATGTGAGAAGGCAGTCGTATACCTGCCGTTTCAAATAATTGTCCATAATCACACTCCTTGCGATTCAATCATTCTGTCTAAATGAATTATAGCGGATTCCTCAGTGATTTCCAACAATAACCTTTTGTTACGTGTTTTATGCCCTTTTGCATAGCATTCTCCCTTCTGTAAAAATATATCTGTTTTGTCAACAAATTTGTAGTACCATACCTTATTGGACATTAGTAATCCAGTAAGTGTCCATTATTATATATTTTGTTTTATCCTCCTTTTATAATTTTGCATAAAAAAACCTGCATAAATTATGCAGGAAAAATCCGTAGACCTGTTGCCAGGAATTGAAATAATGGTTATAACTATGCTATAGCTAATATATAATAATGATTATGTACTTAGTATAGTATAAGAATATTTAAAAGTAAATATCGAGCATATGCCTTTACACTTTTTTAATGGTACTTTTCCCTGTGCTGGTGCATATACGGATAAAGAATTGAATTAGTGTATTGACTATTTCCTCTTATAATAAAAAGGCAGCCATCTCTGACCGCCCTTCCTTAACAGACTTTTCAAGTTGATTTTATCTATGACCAGAATGCTGCATTCCGGTTAAAAACTGAGCATTTATGAACACAACACCCCTAAAAGTGACTGAAACCTCGACGTCTCATTTTTTATATCTTCGGCGGTAACACCATAATATAGATATATTTTTTTAAACAGCTTCCTCAATTCCTTCATGGTTTTCTTATCCCCGCTGAATGATCCGTCAAGCACCTGCCAGACAGTTTCCACCCCTATCTGCATCATGTAGTTCCCCGGATTCTTAATCTCATATGTGTGGAAATCTAAAGGGAAAATATCATCTGCAATTTCTGCCGCCACCTTCTCCCGTTCCTGAATCTGTTCCCAAAAGGCTTTTAAAGCTTCCACATCCTCCCCTTTGGGTGGCTTCAAATCCATCAACTTCCCAAGCAAATCCGGGCGATGGCACATTACAAGGGATGTTTTTAGAGACTTCTTCTGTTCCAGGTAATTATGGGATTGCTGCGAAACCTCCACCGCACCATATTCCCGTTTCAACAATTCCACGACTTCCTCTATCGTATGGGGATTGGCGGTAATTCGCCTTTTTATCCTGTTTCTCTTCAATTTGCGGAAATAATTCTGTATGCGAATTGTAAATTTCATCTTACCGCCTTTTCCAGCAATAAAAAAACTTGTAGGCCCGTCTGCCCCGCCTATAATAGATACGCTGCCTGCGCCCTTTCCCATATCTACATCTCCCATCTTCAAACGAACCCCTGCTCCCCGATTTGTCAAAATACTGGGGATACCTGCCCACCCTCTGTACCTCATTGGAGTTACTGAATCGTGGATTTTCAAATGACTGTCTGCTATTTATATTAATATATTACACCTTCCGCAGCCTGTCAACAACGCTGTCTCCGCTAAACGACCAATAAGCCACAAGCGGCGTCAGGATACAGATGGCAAATGTCATTCCTATGCTCTCCAACACTGCCAGCTCATGCCTGCGAACGGTCACATTCACCGACATTGTATTTATAAAATTCATAATGCCGATAAAAAGTAAAATAGCAGACAAGCTATTGCCAAGCATATAAATCATACTGAATGATTTATTTAATTCCTGTTCTTTGTCATACTTAGAATTGATCACTACATTTCCATTATCAAACTTCGTGACAATCTGTTCTGTTACTGCCCGTTCCATTCCCTCCATTACAGTAATCTTCAGCTTCTGAATGGTATTGTTAAGCCCAAGACCATCCATATAGTCCTGACTTACCAGCAGATACGGCATCACATATTCCGGCATAAGACCTGTACCCAGATTCAAATATTCCGCCTGCCCGTCTACGGGAACTGCCGACATTTCAAAGGCATACGGCTTTCCTCCGATTACCACATCCAAAGACCGCGGCAGCGGCGCTGTCTTAAATGCCTTGACCATATCCGAAGAACAGAGATAAAAGGAAACCCTGCCTTCTTTAAATTCCTCGTAGCTGGACTCCAAACCTAAATGTTCCTTTATAATTCCAAACTCTCTTTCGTTAATCCCTACAATATTCGATTTCCACAAATCACCTGTATGGTATGCATCCTCATACTGTGCAAGCCCAGGTTCCACTTCATAAAGCATCTCCATGAATCCGCTAAATGGCCCCTTTGTATTATCAAATCCATCCTCATAACCCATATCCGCACATTTGCGATATGCCGTCACATCCAAAACCCCATCCATATTCTGAATATCCGACATCATTTCTTCCGTAATCATCGGTTTTGAATTATCATACAATGTTACAGAAATGTCCTCGTTTTCAGCAAAATACTGCTCGGCGATTACCGAGACATCAATACTTGACAGGATTCCCGTTGTCACAAGAAAAATGCTTAATCCCAAAAATAATGAGAGGAAAGTAGGACTGCGCTCTTCTTCCCGCGGAACACATTTCTCCATGCCATGCGGTAAAGCTTATTTTTATGAGGCACTCTGCCTTTTTCCGTATCATTCTTTCTTTTATTTACTTTCTTATTTTTCAATGCCATTCCCTGATAATGCAGCGCCTCAATCGGAGAAATGCTTCCGGCAATGCCTGCCGGCTTCAGACTGCCGACAAGAGTTGTTAAAATCGAAAGTGCTGCTGCTCCAATATAGATAACCGGTGAAAATGAGACTGACACAGCATTACTGTCTTTAATCATATACCCGCCGCTCATTCCCATAACTCCCAGCGGAACAACCACGAATGAGATAACCGCTCCGATTCCCAGACCGACAGGGACACCGATCATACATAATTTCCCCATCTGCCGGAATATAATGCTCTTAATCTGCCTCTTTGTTGTCCCAATCGTTTTTAGCTGTCCAAAAAACCGAATATCATTGTTCACCGATATAAACAAAATATTATAGATAAGAAGATATCCGCAAAGCATAATCAATAATATTACGGCCATCAGTCCCCATACATTACCTTTAGAACCGAAATAGATCAGCAGATTCAGTTCCGAGTTATCAGCCATCTCCATACCGCGCAGGATTTCCTGATATTCTGCCGCAGCAGTCTCGTCATCAGAAAATAGCAGCGATGCCGCACAGCGGGTATTATCCTCTGTGGCAGCCGATCCTTTCCAGTACTCTTCCGAAATATAACAGATTGCATTACCCATATGATAGTTGCCGCTGTAATCCTGATACCAGCCGGAGAGCCTGAAGGTCTGCTCCTGAAAATCTGACAACGCCGGATGATCAATGGTTGTACCTCCATAACGGCAGGTCATCCGAATCTCCATCCCTATTTCCGGATTTTTAATTCCCATGTCAGCTAACAGCCATCCAGGCATAAATATCTCGTCTTTTTCCTGTGGATATTCTCCATGCGCATCACCCATTGCGGGCATAGTCATCTCTTTCCACTGGTCATTATCTGCCCATCTGAGAAAAATCCCATTTGCCTTATGGGCCTGATCATTTTTCGCTGTAGCAATCTGACGTTCCAGCCCGATTTTCTCTACACTCGGATTCCGGTTAAGCCACAATAAATTATGTTCCGTCGGATTCACAAGTAAAATCTGCGCCTTCGTTCCCCGCTGCATCACTGCCTGTTTACTTACACTTTTCATATAGCTGATACCGATCCCAAAAACAGATGTCACCAACACGGTAGTCAGGATGATTGCAATTACCGTAACCCTGTTTCTCTTTTTATTTGCGGCAAAGCTTTTATGGGCCATTTTTTTCATCATTGTCCGATTATTGTTCCCAAATAAAATATCATTCATATTCTGCCTCCTATTAATTTAGGCGCAGCCGTTCAATAATGCTTGCCTTGACCATCCTCCTGTATACAACAACTGGTATAGTCACCGTCAGAATGAAAAGGAATGGATATAAAGCCAGCATAGGCCACGCAATAAAATGATACGTAAAAAACCACACACTGCCGGATATCCCCCTCACAATCACCAGAGAAAGAAATGCTCCGAATAATACCGATGCCGCAATTGTCCCCACCGCATAATAAACCCCTTCGTAAGAGAGCATACTTTTCAACTGTTTCCCCGTCATGCCGATACTCTGCAACATGGCAAATTCCTTCCTGCGCGTAAGAATACTTGTCAGTACGGAATTTATAAAGTTTGCAATACCGATAAAGCCAATCAGGATACTCAGCGCACCGCCGATTGTAACGATTAGTGAAGTCAGACTGTCAAAAGACGCTTTATACGTCTCTTTGGAATCAAAATCCATGTTTGGCTCTGTATTTTTTACATAACTGTCCAAAAACCCCTCCATCTCCATTTCCCTGCCATCTTTTACATTAAACGTAAAACTGACCAAATGCGGCGTATCAACAAGCTTTCGAAAACAATTAGTCGGCAGATAGAGCCTTGATGCGCCAGTGTTTCGGGTGGTAGCCGTATTCTCATTTGTGCGGACTTTCGCCATAACCGTCAAATCAAAACTTCTATCTCTGGAAATATGTGTGCCATCTACATTTATATGATTAAAACGTATCTTGTCTCCCACATTCACCGCAGGATTATTTATTATATTCCCATTATCGTCACATTCCACGCTAAGTAAGATATACTCTCCTGATGCAAATGCCTGCCAGTCTATTGCGCCCTCCACAGTTTCCATAGAATCCAGCAAAAACTCATCTGCCCCGTATAAATCAACATATGGGTTCCCATTCTCGTCCTTATTATAGTTTGCAAATGCACGACTATCGGCGGAAAATGCCTCCTCCAGAATCCGAGAAGTATAAAGCCGGCCGCCGTCTTCAAAACTGTCTTGCTGACGCACCGCTTCTATAAATGACTCCGACAGCTCATGCTCGCTTTTTTCAAACCGATACTGGAAATAATCTGCAGAGGAAATCACAAAATCCACATCCATAAATTTAGAAATATATTTATCAATATCAAACCCGGCGGCTAATGTAAATACCGTATTGAACAGCACCAGGCTCAGCGTCATGGAACTCAATACAAGTACTGTACGACTGCCGTTCCGCCCCAGATTCGCCAGGGCCATATGGTGTATTTTTGCTCCTTTTGTTGACTTCTTATCGGCAGCTTTTTTCACGAAAGCTCCCGGATCGTTTTCCATATACCGGATTGCCTCAATCGGAGACACCATTCCAGCGATTCTGGCAGGTTTACGTACACTGATATAAACTGTAATCAGGGAAAATAGTGCAGAGCCGATAAAGATATAAGGATTTATTGTTACCTTGATTCCTGCCTCCGATGTATAGCTGGTTCCATTCATCAGGAAAGGCACCAGAGCACGCCCAGTCAAAAATCCAAGCAAAAGTCCGACAGGAATACCAACCAGCGAAAGGCGAAGCACCTGCCCGGAAATCAGCTTCTTAATCTGACGCTTTGTAATCCCCAGCGTTTTAAGCTGCCCGTAAGACTGGATATCCTGTATCACAGATATTTGGAATATATTATATATAATCAGATATCCCGCCACGATGATGAGAAGAATGCCTGCAATTCCAGAAATAAACATGGCCGGGTTTTCAAGCAGGTTTTCTCCTGTATATGCAGGGCTGACCCGCGCAATAATATAATTCGGATCCTCTGCACTTCCTCCCATCGTGTCACATGTATATCCTGTCTCGGAAAGGAGCTGATGTAATTTTGTCTCCGGGTTCCCGTTCCCTTTGAACATGATATACGATGCAACAGAACCAGTATAATCACCACCCACTGTATGGGTGTAACCGCCAAGTTCTGGACGACTGTCCAAAAATGCCTTTGAAACAAGCAGTCTCCCTACATTGCTCAGGCTGTCTGTTTCCCATATGCCGCACAAAGTGAACTCTGTCTGGTATTCTTTCCCTTTCATTTCATAAGTCAGAGAAATTGTTTCGCCAATTCTGGCCGGTATTCCCAGCGCCTCCAGTGTTTTCGTATCCGCCATAATCTCCTGATCCATTTCTGGCGCATGCCCTTCTGCCGGCTCATATCGTGCGAATTCAAGAGCCGTATTGTCCATATACCAGATTTCAGCCCTCCATTTTTCAAGTCCCGTGTTCTTGAGTTTATAGGAAATACATTTCGTATAGGCAATCCTGTCAATCAGGGGATTCCCTTTCACATCTTCATAAATATTGTCATTAATATAGCTTAACACAGCCTGGCCGTCACCCCCCGCCTTCCGGATATTCTGGTCATGAATCGTATCCATCATCCCAAAACCCAGAGTAAAAATCGTAGCAAAAAGGGTCGTTGTCAGAACAATTGCAATCACAGCAATGATATTTCTGCTCTTGTTTGCCTTAAAATACCGCCCAGACAGACGCTTTAACACACCCTGATTATTGTTCCCAAATAAAATATCGTTCATTTTCAGCCATCCTCCTTACTCCGAGATTCTGCCGTCCTCAATACGGACAATGCGGTCAGCCAGCTGGGCAATCTCATTATTATGCGTAATCATCACAAGAGTCTGGTCGAACTTGTAGCTTGTAGTTTTCAGGAGCCCCAGAACATCGCTGCTGGTCCGGCTGTCCAGGTTTCCGGTCGGTTCGTCCGCCAATATGATTGCAGGTTTTGACACAAGCGCCCTTGCAATTGCCACTCGTTGCTGTTGGCCTCCCGAAAGATTATTCGGCATACTGTTCAGCTTGTCATCAAGGGCAAGCAGTCCCACCACTTCCATCATGAATTTCTGATCTACAGTGTCACCATCCAGCTCTACTGGCAGCACAATATTCTCGTATACATTAAGAATCGGAACCAGGTTATAATTCTGAAAAACAAATCCAATATTGCGCCGGCGGAAAATCGTGAGCTGCTCGTCTTTCATCTGGGATAATTCCTTTCCTTTTACCCTGATACTTCCAGAAGTCGGATTATCCAGGCCTCCCATCATGTTTAATAAGGTTGATTTCCCGCTTCCGGAGGTCCCGACAATGGCTACAAATTCTCCTCGTCCGATGGTAAGGGTAATCCCGTCCAGCGCTTTTGTTATATTCGGCTCCTGGCCATAATATTTTTTAAGATCCGTCGTCTGTAAAATGCTCATATGTCCACATCCTTTCTAATAATTCTGGAAACTTCTTTCTCCGTTCCTGACCATATCATAACAGCCAATCCTCTCAGAAATCTCACCGGGAACAGGTAAATTTCAAAGATTTGACTATGAAATCTCACAATTTGGTGACATTTCAGTTCCAATGAAGATGTCCAGACAGCTATGCATTCCTCTCTCTCAGGAGAAAAACAGAAAAAACAGAACCTTTACCCGCTTCCGACGCAACCTTAATATAGCCTCCCTGCATCGTAATAATTTCTCGTGCCAGATACAGACCGATTCCAACCCCTGAGTTATCATGCACACCATTTTCCCTGTAAAAGCGTCTGAAAATCGCGCCATGAAGATTTTCAGGTATTCCCTTTCCAGTATCTGCAATATCAATTTTCAGGTATAATTCCTGGCCTTCAACATGGATATCTATTTTGCCGCCCTTTGGCGAGTATTTCACAGCATTATCCAGAATATTAAACAATGCCTCGCCTGTCCACTTCCGGTCATGATATGCCTTTAAATCAGCTGGACAATCCACGGAGACTTCCATCTGCTTTTTTTCCGCATGAAACAGGATGCTCCCAAGCGCCGATGCTAACGTGTCATAAACCGGCTGTATTTTCTTCTCCAGTGAGATAATGCCTGTCTCTAGCCGGGACGTTTTTATCATCGCCTGCAGCAGGAAATCCAGTTTGTCAAGCTCAGTTTCGCTATCCAGCAGGAATCTGATGCGTTTCTCCTCTGACATAGGCTCTTTTTGCATTGTTATATTTACCATCTTAAGATTCGTAATAGGCGTTTTAACCTGGTGGGAGATGTCAGAAATCAATTCTTTCAGCATAGTCCTCTCCTTTGCAATGCTTTCGCGCGTTTTCAGCATTATTTCATAAAGCCTTACCAGCCTGTGGTTAATCTTATAGAACAGGTTTTCTTCCATTTCGCTCTCAATCAGTGCTGTCTCTCCCTCTGCCATCCGGTCTAACTGCTGACAGAGAGTGTCCGAAAATAGCAGAAGCTTTTGGCGGATCAATGCAAGGAAAAAACTCACACAGACAAGCACAAGGAAAACATAAAGAAGCACCACAAGAAGCACCGCCTTTTCCCCTGTCAGCAGATAAATCCCTGCAAGCAGGGCGGCAGAAAGTGTACAGAAAATGCCTAAGAGCACCGCACTGGCCTTGTTTATAGAAATGTCTTTTGCCTTCATTTGATACGTCCCCCAATCCACATATATCCCATGCCGTAAACAGTCTTAATATATTGAGAGCCATCGCGCTCTATCTTGCTGCGGATACGGCTGATGGCAACTGTAAGGGCATGCTCATCTACAAAATTACGGTCGCAGTCCCACAGCTTCTCAAGAAGTACCTGACGGGTCAGGACCATCTGCGGGTTCTGTACCAGCACCTTCAAAAGGCGGTATTCCATGGATGTAAAAGCAATCGGTTCTCCTAAAGAATCCGCCGTCATCTCAGAGAAATGAATGGAGAGATTCCCGTCATCATAGGTCTCCCCTCCAGCCTGCTTCTGTATCCGTGCAAGCAGGGCAGAGACCTTTTTGCGAAACACACTGATATGAAAAGGCTTTGTCACATAATCATCCGCCCCCAACTCATACCCCTTTAACATGTCACTTTCCATATCATTCGCAGTCAGAAAGATAACGGCAGTGTCCGGATACTTTTCTTTTAACTCCCGGCATAATGTGAATCCGTTTCCGTCCGGGAGATTGATATCCAAAACAGCCAGCTCATACGCCTGTTCTTCACAGTATTTCGCTGCTTCTGCTTTTGTCTTCGCTGAATCTACCTTGTAACCGCCTGCAGATAAATTATAGCAAAGTGTACTATTTAAAAGATGGTCGTCCTCCACCACTAAAATCCTCATATATTCACCTTCTCCTACTATTATTTTTCTCCTGATTCCATCGGATTATATAATATTATCACCCAAATGTCACAGAAATCTCACAGAAGCCTGTTTATATTAGAAACATCAAAAAAGAAACACCCCGGAAAGGAACTGTCCGCTGCCCGTCGGTGTTTCTATTATCTGCTGGTTTTTCTTATCCTCCGCCGATTATTCTGCCAATTTTACGTCTACCGCAATATTTCTTTCCTTATCGTCTTTCTCGATTCCATATGTTACGGCCTGCCCTGATCTGAGTGTCCGGAAGCCATCCATCACAATATTGCTGTGATGGACAAAATAATCATTGCCGTCTTCCCCTGTCAAAAAACCATAGCCTCTCCTTGCATTAAACCATTTCACTGTTCCATATTCCATATGAGTTCCTCCATTCTTAATCTGTCATGCCGCAGTTATAAAACTACGACATCCTTTTGGGTTTTAGGAGCTGCCGCAAAATATTTAACGGCTGTTCCTGCCTTACCAATAGAATAAATCCCGGAACCCCATATTTCAAAAGCTTTTCTATCCCATATCAGACGGATTTGTCATATACTGTTCTAAATTATACTCACTATGTTTTAGCAGTATAATTCCAGCCACAAAAAATGTCCCTGCCAACACACCCCAGATTATGCTCATAAAAAAACTGTTCATCCACTCTAAATCCAAAATAGATTTCTGTATCTTCATCAGGTATCCCATACCATCCGCCTTTTCTTTCCATAACTCCGTCCAAAAGGTAAAATCAGACCATTTTTCCGGGATATAGTCATATGGAATCTGCACCCATTGCCTTATAAAAAGCAATGCCAGTATGAGCAAAACCAGCGCTGCTGCAGCCATCACCGCTTTCCAGATCCACTCCTGTTGTTTTTGATAGCTTTTGTAAAAATTCTGGAGGACAAATACACATACCATAACCGGAACCAATAATACAAAAAATCCACTTATGCCCCGCAGAAGCTGTAAATCAAGAAGTATTGCCGCGACCCCATACCGGCTGTATAGTAACGATTGCAAATCATTCATCGAGACCGCCGCTGGTTTTAACACTGTAATCCTGCTTAGGCATCTTTGGTTCTCCTGGTTCCCTTCTCCCTGCCCCTCTTCCTCTCCCAAATTCAATCCATCCTGAATGCCTGATGTCCGTCCTTCCATGCTGCCTGCAGGGAAAACCGCAATTTTCTTCTCCCCAGGAATGACCTTCCTGATCATGTAAGGAATCCCTTCACAAGTAACCTCCATCCCTGTAATCTGACTGTCCCCAAACAATTCCCATGCCGTCTGCTCGTCTACCAGGCAGCCCCGTATATCATCCGTTGCCGGTACCCTGCAGCCCTCAAACAGCAGTTCTATATCTCCGCAGAATAAGATTACATCTGCTTCCGTTTTTCTTGAAAGATTTTTATTTTCCAGAACGGCCTGTTTTTTCTCTCCCCAGATACAGACGCCGGATATCGCTTCTGGCTTTTCGTAACCGCTTTTCTTCGTAAATTCCTCATCCCGCTTCAGAAGCTCTGCCGCTTCCCGACCGTCTATAGACTGTTCCAGACAAAACTGGATCTTATTTTTACTATACAGCAACTCTCCCCAGAAGGCGGCTGACTGGCAGAACAGGTATATCCCTATCCCAATCACTGCTATTTTCGCCATAAATTTCCCGTATGCTTTCATACTGCTTTTCTTCATTTTTCCTTCTTTCTCACCCGGTCTCCTTCCTGGAGCATCCTGTTTGAACTGCTGACAACCTCCTGTTCCCCGGACAATCCCCCTTCTTTCAATGCCGCGGCAGTGCCGTTTTTATCCAGTACTTCCACATCAAAACGCCGTACCGCCAGTTCTGTTCCCAACACTCCCTGTTCTTCCTCCAAAACCAATACGTAATAACCGCCGCTCTCCTCATGAAGTGTCTCCACAGGCAATGTCGCCGCGTAGTTTTCCGGCTTGCGGACAATCTCTGCCTCCGCCAATGTCCCTGCTTCCAGTACTCCCCCCGGCAGATGAATCCTTATATCCAGAAGCGTTTTGTCTTCCTTATTTTCAACGATATCCGTGACCGTATAATCACAGATCTTCTCTGCCTTCCCGGAAGCCTTGATTTCCACGCTGCTTCCTGCACTTATAAATTCTCCTTCCGTCCTGTCCACAGAGACAGTCAGACAGCTTTCACCAGAAGCATCTGCCATGCGGATCGCTGTCTGGTCAGAGGTAAAATCTCCTGTCGTTATCATAATCTCTGTCACTGTTCCCCGAACAGGCGCCTGAATCTTCCCTTCGGCCGCCTTAAGCTCTATAAGTTTATTCAGTTTCAATTCTTCCTGCTGTCTGGTAATCTCATTCTGCTCTAGTGTACTATCTAAAGTTAATCCCTTTGATGAATCCTCCAGCGCCCGCTTCGCTGCCAGTATGTTCTGATCATTGGATGAAACCGCCTCGTCATATGCCTGTTTCGCATCTGCCGCTGCCTGCTCTAACTCAGACTTTCTCACTTCCCATTCGGCCCCGGATTCCTCACCTCCGGCACTGTCATCTGTCTGCCCAGACAGACTGCCTTCCCCGGATATCTCTTGCTCCTGACTATATAACCTTTCATCAGCACTGCTCTCAAGGAACTCCCGAAGAGCCCCTTCTGCCGCCTCCCATGCGCTTTTCGCCTCTGCTATGGACTGCTCCCCTTTCAGCACTGCCGCATCATAATCTTCTGCCGCCCTGTTCCTTGCCGTTGCCTGATCCTGCTGTTCCTGATTTCTGCTGTTTAGGATATCCTGGTTCTGAAGCCTCATCTTTTCCATATCCTGGCGGGCGGCAGTAATCTGCTCTTCCAATTCGGACAGACTGATCTGAAAAAGCACTTCCCCTTTTTCTACCATCTGTCCCTCCCTGACAAAGATTTCCTCCACCCTTTGTGCGCCTTCGGTATATACCGCGACCTCTTTTCCTGTCTCTACCCTGCCGCTTGCAGACACCCTATGGTCAATCGTCCCCGTCGATATCCTGACTGTCTCCACCCTTGCCATTGAGGCGCCGCTTGCCGCTCTTGACAGAATTGTAAATACAAGCATAACCGCAAGAAAACCTCCGAAAATCCCAAAAGCTTTTTTACGGATCATTTTCATTCACCTCACTATTCTTTTACCGCCCCTGCCATAATTCCCTGTTCCAGATAATCCCGGCCTCCCATAAATACCATGATTGCCGGAAGGAAGGTAACAACCGATACGGCAAACAGAAACCCTGCTTTCCCCGTCATCGTAAGATCCGGCAGGAAAACAGACAATGGCAGCTTGCTTTTATCCTTGATAAATGTCAGAGGCTGCTCAATCAGGCTCCAATATTCCAGAAACCCAAGCACCAGCGCCGCAATAATCCCGGAAGATCCCATGGGAAGTGCAAGATACCAGAACAACTGCCACTCCCTGGCCCCGTCAAGCCTTGCCGACTCGATTAAGCTGTCCGGGATCTCCGCAAAGAACCGGTACATGATAAAAACCGGGAATGTAGAAAACATACCAGGCAGAATGACTGCCCACAGACTGTCAAGCAGCCGCAGGCGGTCCAGCAGCAGATAATCGGAAAGCATCAGCACCTGAAACGGCAGCAGCATGAGTACGATATAGAGCAGAAAAATCCCTCTTTTACATGGAAATTCGTATCTGGCAAATCCCCATGCCGCCATGGTTCCTGCCACAAACTGCCCTCCAAGGACTCCGAACGTGATCAGGATAGAATTCCAGAACATGACGAAAAACTCCGGCGAATCCAAAAGTACCTCTACAAAATGCTGAAGCGTCGGATATTTGGGAAGTACCGGAAAGCTCGCATATCCTTCCGCCCCGGAAACCACCGCCCCGAGACAGTCTTCCAGTTCATCTGCCCCCATAAGTGAGCCTGCGCTTAGAAAAATCACCGGATAAACCGCCAGGAGAGCCAGCACAATTAAAAGAATCCATACTGCCTTTCTTCCTAAATGCAACCGAAAATACATCAATCCATCCTCCATACTTTCTGTAAGAGCAGAATCACAAACAATAACACTCCGCCCTCCATCACCGCCGCTGCGGATAATTTATCAAACGAAAAGGACTGGAACCAGTTATTAAACAAATGCTGCGTCATATAGATACTTTCATGGGGATAGTTCCCCGCAACCAGATAGGCTTCCCGGAACACCTTGAATGAGTTCAGGAAAGACAATACTGTGATGGTATACAGGGAAGATTTGAGATTCGGCAGCGTGATTCTTAAGAAACACTGCCATTCACCCGCCCCGTCTACTCTCGCGGCCTCATAAATGCTCTCCGAAATCCCGGAGAGCCCCGCCATCCACAAAATGATGTCATAACCCAGGTTTCTCCAGATATAGCTGGCCACCAGTATCCAGAATGCTTTCCCGGTATTCATCCAGTCGCTCCCCTCCATACCAAGCCGCCCCATCCACTGGTTCGCCAGACCCTGGGAATGGAACAAAAGCCGCCACAGCAGAGCCACAGAGACTGCCGGCAATGCCATCGGCATCAGGAACGCACTCTTTATAATCCCTCCATATTTACTTCCAGACAGAAGGATCGCACACAGCAGGGATGCCAAAATCAATATAGGAATGCAGACCAGCGTAAACCGAAGCGTATTCTTTAATGCCAGTAAAAACGCCGTATTCCCAAGCACATTCCTGTAGTTATTAAGCCCCGCAAACTGTTCATCCACCGCCCCGGTAAAGGAGCGGCGAAATACATCCAGATAGGGCAGGAGATATAAAACAGATACTCCAAGAAAGCTCGGCAGAATCCACAGCAGACCCCTCAAATCCTTCCTGCCCCTGGTTTTCATTTTCTGATTCATCATCACAGCCTCACCGAAACTCTCTATTCCGCCAGATAAAGATTCACCTTCTGTGCAACCGCGGCTGCCGCTTCCTTTGGATCCGTTTCTCCACCCAGCACCTTCTCCCCCTGCTCCAATACCGCTTCCTTGATCACTTCATCCTGCAGTGCGGGCGTTTTCAGTGATTCTGCCAGTCCCATGAGCTTCTGTATCTCTTCCTCCGTCCTTGGGGCCAGTTCAAAACGGATTCCTTCCTCCAAGTCCACCCAGGATGTATTTCCCTCGTACTGATGTCCGTCAATGGTGCTTCGAAATGCTTCCTTTTGCACCGGCAAACCGCTGCCCTGCGAAATCTTCTGCATTTCCCCGCTGAAGAGGTATTTCACAAACTGTTCCGCTGCCTCCGGCTGGCTGCCTTTACTGCTGATTCCCACAGTCACAGACGGTACGAATACATGCTCTGCCTGCCCCGGCATGCAGCCAAAGTCCCCGCCATCCAGATGTTCTGTTACTGCAAGGAGAAACTTATAGTCCGGATTGGCGCCAAACAGCCCCGCACTGATCTTCCAGGTTCCTGCAAGCAGCCGGAAGTCCCCCTGCATGATATCTGTGCCGGGCAGTGCGGAATCTTCCTTTTCTTCTGCGCCCTCCGGCGGGTCTCCATAGGCCCTTTTTAATCCTTCAAAAAATTCCTGAACCTTTGATTCATCCAGAGTCTTATCTTCTTTTTTCCATGCCGCGCTGCTGCTGTACCAAAATCTGGAAATCACCTCTTCCGGCTCCATATTCTCCAATGCACCCACCCGTTTTGTAAAAGTATCAAAATCCTCACCGGGTACATAATATGCACTGCCAGCCTGAACCATAGGGATTAGAAACCTTGTAGGCACCGCGCATAATTCTTCTTTATTTCTGTATGCGTTCCGCACATCTTCAAAATATTCCTCCTTATTCTCCTCAATCACAGAGGACAAATCCCTCAATATGCCTTTTTCCGCATAGGTTTCTATCGGCATCCCGTCCAGGACCAGCACATCAGGGCCTTTTCCCGCCATAATTTCCGTAGTCAGAGTCTTTAATGCGTCCGAGACCGTCATGCCGTCTTCTCCTGACAGTGCAGCCTCATAGTGAACATATACATCTGCATGCTCTTTCTGAAAACCGCCGACGGCCTGCCGTATCGAATTGTCCTCATACAAAGAATATACCTTCAATTCCTTATCAGGCTTTGCGGGCGTATCTTCTGAATATGCAAATGTTAATATTCCCGCCTTTGATCCTGCTTCTTCATTGCCGTCGCTCTTTGCCGCCAACAGGTTCCGTTCATCCAGCATAAGCAGCGAACCCACATCCACAGAAAAACTGCCCAGAGAATTCAGCTCTCCGTCTATAAGCTGTTCCACAACACTTCCTCCGAATCGGTAATGGTACATCCCCTGTTCTGTGACATAATAAATGCTTTCTCCAGCGTCCAATGTATCAGCTGCACGTATCATGCCGCTCTCTGTAAGTCCGTTCTGCATCGCTTCTCCAGGACTTTGCTGCTCCCCAGTCTCGCTGTCATACAGAAGCACCTCTGAAATGCTCTGAAAAAGCAGCATTTTCCCCATTGCAAATGCAACGTACATATTTTCGGAGTTTCCAAACTCAAATGTCCGTACTACGCTGCCGTCTGCTACGTTTACCAGATAAAAGATCCCCTGATCGTCACAAATCAGAAGCCGGTCATTTCCCACAAACAAAATCTGCCTGACCAGGTTTACATAGAGCTCCTCCGCCTGCGGAAGTTCAAAAGGAATCCGGCCAAATGCCCCGTCCGGTTCCATAAGATAGAAAATCTCTTTCATGTCGGCATCCGAGCCTTCATCATATACACACGCAACCCGGCCTCCTGATGATACAGCCGTATCCCGGACGTCATCCTGGAGCTCTCCTGGAAAATCGTATACCTTCTCCCATGATATACCCAAGTCCTTTGTCTCCCACACGCTTTCCCTGTCTTCACTGCATCCGGCTATCCGTATGGAGCCGTCTTCCAGCTTTTTCATATCATAGATAGAAGAAAATTCTGCCGGAAGGGACAGTTCTTCTTCCATATAGCGCCCCATTGCCCGGCCGCCGCTGTCATCCCCGCCGGCGCCGCTCGGGCTTTCTGATGTTCCCTTTTTTTCACATCCGGCAAGGCTTGTAAACACCAATGCCGCCGAAAGTAAAATACATATCATTCTGTGAAAACCCTTATATTTCATCTGCTTTCCCTCCAATCATTTCGGTTCTGAAAGCAGAATATCATACTTTTCTCTAATCACCCTCTAAAATACCATTTATTTTTAGAGATTTTTTAGAGTGATTGGAATGGGCTATTGACTTTAAACTCCTAAAACTACTAAAATGATGTAGCGGAACAAATCATGAAATCGCATTTAAACTGCACCCTAAAAGGCAGATGATACAAGGAGCAATATAATATGGAACGTATTCTGATTATCGAAGATGAAAAAGATGTCAATCAGCTATTGGCACAGAATCTGCAAAACAATGGATATGAAACCGTATCCGTCTGGGATGGACTTGACGGTGTCAGGCAGTTAAGAAACCAGCACTTTGACATGGTACTGCTGGATCTGATGCTTCCCTACAAGAGCGGAGACGAAATATTAAAAGAAATCCGAAAAGACTGTGACATTCCGGTTATTGTGATTTCAGCAAAGGATTTGGTAGGTACAAAAATTGATTTGCTGACACTTGGAGCAGATGATTATATCACAAAGCCATTTGATTTGGGCGAAGTAACCGCAAGAGTCATTTCCAATCTGCGGCGATATCATATGAAAGACCAGAAAAAACAACTCTCCTATAAAGAACTGACGCTGGATACCGAAAGCAAAACGCTCACAGTAAACGGCGCCGAACTGGAGCTGACAGCAAAGGAATACGGTATCATAGAATTATTGCTACAGTCCCCAAACAAAGTCTTTGCTGTTCGATTTTCTGGACGAAAGGGAACGAGTGGGGCAGATATTGCATGAAAATGACGTCATTATCACAAAAATTTCCGTGTGTGAGACAAGCTTGGAAGATTATTTTATGAATGTGATTGTGGTAAACAAAAATGCTTAGTTTATTACGCTTTGAATGGTATCAGGTACGGAAGTCACTGCCTTTGAAAATTGTAGTGATCATTACAATAATTGCATCTGCCGTATTTGGATTCAAGTTGACTGACCCAGCCAATGTGTCAGAAATCAAAGCATTAGATAGAATGTATGACCTTTATTTTGGAGGTTCTATTTGCGGCATAATGGGGGACAGCGCAATGGCCCTGCTGCTTGCCAGTTTATTTGCAGGCTGGATGATCAGCGGAAGCTTCGAGAACCGGGTGATTCAGGAATCGATCTCCTATGGAAAAAAACGAAGCACTGTCTATCTGGCTAAAATGCTGATGTATTCTATGGTTGTGACCGTACTCTGTCTGATTTACTGGTGTGTGACAGCGCTTCCGGCAGGAGTCAAAAACGGCCTGGGCACAGCGGACATCTGCGGAAATTTAACTCAGATTCCCTATATTATTGGAATGATCGCCGCCGGCAGCGCGGCATATATCAGTCTGTTTACAGTCTGCGGCATTATCGGATTCTTTGCGCGAAAAACCGGAACCACAATGGGCATCTGTTTTGTGGGCATTTTATTCGGAGGGAATCTTCTGGCATCCATCCTTTCCGAAAAGCTCCTGAGGATTGTCAATTACACTCCCCTTGGGCTGTATCGACAGGTACTGAAATTAGACGTGACGTGGGCTGATATCTGCCAGACAATCGGGATCAGCCTGATATGGACCCTCCTTATTGGGACAGTTGGATATCTGAAATTTCAAAAAACAGAATTAAAATAATGGAGGAAACGATGATGCCTGCAGTTCTTGTCATCAGTGCGTTATGGATCATTTTTATCATTTATTTTGCAGGTTTGAAATTGCAGCTACGAAGCCTCAGGCGTCAGCTGGAATCTCGAATCAGCGCCCCGGTCAAAAAGCCGCTTGCACTGGAAATGCAGGATAACGACCTGAAGGCAATGACTGCAGCTTTAAATCAGATATTCAGACAGGACGAGGAGTTCCGACAGCTTCAAAAAAGGAATGAAAACGAATATAAAGATTTGATTACCAATATTTCCCACGATCTTCGGACTCCTCTGACCGTCCTGAGAGGATATCTGCAGCTATTGGAGCGCTGTGAGACTGATGATACGGGTAAAAAATATCTGTCCGTCTGTTTCCGGCATACGGACGAATTAGAGCAGCGGATCAGGCAGTTTTTTGAATACTCCTATTTGATGAATCAGGAGCAGGAGCCGCAGCTGAAAATATTAAATGTAACCAACCTGATTGCTAACATTATGACAGATTTTATACCCATGTTCGAGGAAAAGGGTCTCACAATGCGCTTAAGCCCCGGTGCCATCTACAAAGGCCTGGCGGAGGAAGAACTGCTTAAGCGGGTGATGCAGAATCTCCTGAAAAACTGTCTGCAGTATTCTGTTGGAGAAGTGGTGGTTTCCATCACAAAAGATACAGATATGCCTGTGCGTCTCCCACATAACCATGCACCAGGAGACTTCATCTGCATCTGTGTCCAAAATCCAATTGCCGAAGATTCAAGGCTGGATCCTTACAAAGTATTCCAACGGTTTTATGTGGAACGCCAAGAACGCAACCAGTCTACCGGCCTGGGATTGTCCATCGTAAAACTCCTCGTAGAAAAAATGCAGGGGGAAGTATTTGCCATACGTGATGAAAATCTGCTTCATATTGGATTTTATCTTAGAATCGGTTTCTGAAATAGACCAATCCCTTTCTCCTTGTAACTGGTAAATCGTATTACCTCGCTTCAAAGGGAAGCCTGCCAAGAAAAATGATTGCCGTACCACTTCCCAGTAATAACGGAACTTGATATACACATACGAGACCGCCGCATATGGCAATGAAGGTTCTTGCCCAAGATTAGGCATGAACCGCAAAACCTAGCGGCGGTCTTTACATTTCACTGATATTTCATGTTATTACTTGTTTTTTGAGGCATTTTCTGAACAGTCTCTCCATTGCTCCATACTCACAGAGGAAAGACTCCCTGCTCGCCTCCAGCATTTCATCCTTGTCCGCATTCACGAAATTTATCACATATCCATTATGCAGCGCCAGGCAGCGGATGAATTCCCTCTGGCTCCGGCCGTTGCCTTCCCGGAACGGATGCAGGGCATTGATTTCTGAAAAATAATATGCCAACCGGATGGCAAAGCCATCCTCTTCCAGCCCATGCAGATAATTCTCCGCTTTCAGCTTCCCAAAAATCTCCTCCGCCTGCCCGAAAAGAAACATGGCATTGCAGAACATATTCCCCTTTGCAATATCAAGGTAGCAGTATAACTCATCCGGCATACGCTACTTTGCACCTCCCAGAATTTCCCGGCGCAGGTCATCACCCGAAACATCACCATTCTTATAAGCATACAGCATCCGGACATCCTCTTTTGTCAGATCCATGTTTTCAAACGCCATTGTCGCCCTCACTTCGTCTACCGCCTCTTCTGCCGAATACACAGGACGGCCCATCTTTACCTCAAACGGAATCCCTTCCGTGATAATTATCTGCTTGATGAGCATATTTACAACTGCTGACAGGTTCGTCCCCAGCTTTTCCAGTATCGCGGATGCCTTTTCCTTATCCTCTGCAGAAGTCCGCACCTGCAGTAATGATGTGTTTGCCATAATCATCCCTCCTACAGCCATTATACAACATTGTCATTACATTGTAAAGCAGAAAAAGCTTCGGGTGCTCTCCACGCCCCACACTGACAACAATTTCAAATAATATCCATCCGTTTCTTATTCCTGCCCGTATACAGACATGAAGCAAAAAAGGCAGGCATCTGTGGTTTCCTGAATAAAAATATCAGTCCGGATATTACAGCTGATCAGTGACGAGAGGGTCCCCCCAACTATTTTGATTTTTGTTTCTTCAAAAGCATACCACATACAATTACTGCCGTAAAAAAGACAAGGATTAGATACCACAGATTCTCAAAGCAAAAACCATTATCCAGCATCAATCGGTATCCCCAAGAAGCGGGGAAAAAACGCCCTATCACTTCAAGAAAAACAGGTAACAAATCAATGGGAAACATAATTCCCGAAAGCATAATTGAGGGCAGAAACACTAACTGTGCTATCATCGTCAACTTGGCTTGATTTTTTATCATCAGCCCTAAAATGCTCCCTATACTTAACGACACAATAATGTATAAAGCAAGCGCAAAAAAGAAAATCGGAAGTTGTGCTGGCAAAACTGCTTCAAATAATACGGGAGCCAGTAACACTATCACAGCACAGGCAATCATCAAATGGATAAATGCAGAAAGAAACATCGTAATAAGACCCAGATAGATAGGCACTCCGTTTGCTTTATAAACTTTGTTTATATCACTTCCATATGTTTCAATCAGCGATGGCGGCAATCCAATAAACGCCCCCATCGAAACATTCATTATAATCATAGATTGGATGAGCGTACTTCTCATATCGGGCATAACAGAAGTGAAAATACCGCCCATAAGAAGAAAGAAAATAAGCGGAATGATATAACAGGTAACTAACAAGGATTTGCTTCTTATATCCAATTTCCACTGTAACGCAACGCCATATAAAAACCCACTCATTCTGTTTTCCTCCTTGTCATTTCCATAAAATGCTGTTCCAGTGTGCCACGGTCAACTTTAATATCTAACACATGAATTTCCTTTTGTTTCAATTCGCCAAGCAGACTAATTAATGTATCTTCAATATTGTCCGTTTCAAAAATACTGCGCCCTTGCTGCGTTTTGATATGGATAAAATATTTTTTCCCAACCTTGTCTGTAAGTTCCGAAGCTGTGCCGCAAAAAACAATATTTCCGTGATTTAAAATGGCAATACGGTCGCATAAGGTTTCTACCTCTGCCATATCATGGCTTGCCAAAACAATGGTTTTTCCTTGTGATTTGAGCTTTCGGATTTGCTCATGAAGTGAAAGTCTGCCCTCCACATCAAGTCCCGCAGTCGGCTCATCGAGGAAAATAATATCTGGATTGCTGATAAGCGCAAGGGCAAGATGTAAACGCCTTTTTTGCCCTGTGGACAGCCTGGCATACTGCTTTTTCTCAATTTCTTTGATACCAAGAGTATGAAGCATAGAGTAGTCAATCTTTGCTGTATTCCATTTTGCAAACAGCTTTACAGCCTCCATAGGTTTGATGTGAGCGGGCAAAGATGATGATTGCAGCTGAATGCCCATTTTCCCATTTACGATAATTGTGCCGCTGTCGTATTTCTTCAAACCCTCGATACATTCCAGAGATGTGGTTTTTCCTGCTCCATTTACGCCAAGCAGAGAAAACACTTCTCCTTTTTCGACTTGAAAATTAAGTCCCTTAAGAACAATATGGCTGCCATAGCTTTTCTTTAATTCACTAACTTGTATTGCAGGGTTCATCATTCCACCTCCTCAAACGGATTTACTCCGAGTTTTGAAAAGTAAACTTGCAAAGCCAGCTCTAAATAGTCGTTTACTATTTTTTGTCTTTCTTCCCAAGCGTTTGTAGCAGTATCAATATTGCCTATTTCCATCAATTTCGGCAACATACTCATATCGCCGTTTGTAAATTCCATAATCAAGCCCCAATATTCTTTTACAACCCGCTGGCACTTTTCACTTTCGGGGGGCACATTTTCCTTTTGAAACTGTACGATTTCATCGCTCAAACGATTAAACCTGTCCATAAAGTCCAAACCACTTTCCCTGTCAAATTGATTACGGATATGGTCAAGCGTGTCGTCATCGAAACGTTTAATAAGGTAGTAAGAGCCATTTTTCATTTGCAGATTGACAATAATATCTGCATATGCCTTAAAATTGACTGTCTGCATTTGTAACACTTCTGCTTTTAACTGTTCTATTGCTGTCAAAGAATCTGTTAGCTGTTCTATTTTCTCTCGTATGCTATCTGCCTGTTCGGTAAGGGCAGTTGCTACATCAGTCGGTGTTTCTAAAGGAATTAAGCGTTGCTTTATATCATTCAAAGAAAATCCTAATGATTTCAAGGACAAAATCTGATGAAGTATAACTAAATCTTTATCCGTATAAAGCCTGCGCCCGCCCTCACTTTCTGCTGATGGAGAGAGTAATCCCTCTTTGTCGTAATATTGCAAAGTTCGGACAGTTGTTCCTACTTTCTTCGCAACTTCACCAACTGTCATATATCCGTCTGGAATTGCCCTGTATTTTGACATAGTCCTTTACCTCCTGAAACGTATTATAAATCATTACGCGACGTAACAAGCAAGATATTTTTGGGAAATTTTTAGGCGGCAAGATTCCTCTGCCGCCTTTCGTACTTATGCAAAAATAATTTCTGATACCTCTCTTACTGAACAAAATTGATAAACAGGGCAAGAACAACAATCCCCGCCATCATCAGAATCCACAGGACACTAA
>OFGR01000676.1_pt1 | contig 32401 bp, 48 predicted proteins | sample 1521811 | NCBI WGS metagenome assembly OFGR01 (sample SAMEA3504098, study PRJEB24116) | mouse gut metagenome | biome: mouse gut; feature: mouse-associated habitat; material: faeces | place: Denmark | collected 2011
TAAAGATGCTGGACACAAAATATCCGGAGGGCGATAAAATCCGTCTTATCCTTGACAACCATTCAGCCCATACATCGCAGGAGACGCAGGAATATCTGAATACAGTCCCCGGAAGGTTTGAATTTGTATTCACTCCAACACATGGTTCCTGGCTAAACATGGTGGAAGGTTTTTTCAGTAAGATGACAAAACAGATGCTGAATGGGATCCGGGTTTCAAGCAGAGAAGAACTTGAAAAAAGAATCTACAAGTACTTTGATGAGATTAACGAGGTTCCCATTCCATACCACTGGTCATACAAGATTGACGATATTGATATAGAAAAGGAAGACCTAAGCCAGATTATTTATGAAGTTGTAAACCGCAAAGCAGCAAAACCAACTGACAAGGATAAACGTGCACCTAAGCCACGCACTCGAAAGAAACGCGAGCAGTCAGCCACACAGCAAGCATGAAACATAACCTTAATTAAGTTGGATTATACTAGCCAAAACTTTTCTATCCTTAGCTGAATCATTCTTTCTGCGACCAAAATTATTAGATATCAAGGCACGAAAAAACTACCTCCTTGCTTTTGGCACGTAGGTAGTTTTTGAATCAGTTTATATAAATAGTTAATTAATAAATTTTATTAAATTTATAAAATCATAAACTACAACAGGATAAAACGCTTTTATCTCTTCTGTATAAGGCATATTTTCAGGTATATCATTTAATAAGTAAATTGGCTTTTTTAAATAAAAAGCAATACACATTTCAATAAAAGAATTTCCACCAACATAATTATCTATACCTCTATGAGAATAGTTTAGAATTAATAATACATCACATTTTTCTACATTTTTTATATTATCAACTGTTAGACGGTTTTTAATTTTTGTAAATGACTTATCATCTCCATCTATATCTCTTATATTCTGGTATCTTTTTAACTCTGGCAGAATAACCATAAATTTATTATAATTATCTTCAATATAATCTTTAGCTTCTATCATCTTATTTGCAAAATCAAGACTTGCATGAATTAATATTTTTTTCATCAAATATCTCCTTTTAATCATTTAATAAATATTTTGTCTTAATAATATCTAAAACATAATGTGTCAGAAAACTAAATTTACATTCCTTTATGATTTTTATTTTTTTAGTTGTTATTAATGCGTTAAACTTTCTCTGAATCTGATCTATTAATACCTCCAGTTCAGCGTTAGATAAACTATGTACTTCAAAGTCTAAATTCCACTTTGAATTATTAGATATCATATAGTTAACATGAGTCACATTTATTGATGAATCCTCCAAATATCTTATTAGATTATCTATTTGATTTTCTTGAAGCTGAACGAATATAACATACCAGTTATATCCAATTAATCTAGTATCTAAAAGTATTGATAGGTGTTCAATGATTCCTTTATTTATCAACGTATTAACATTATCAAAAACATTAATATTATTAAGAAATATTTTTTCGTCTATGTTTTCTTTACATGGTTTTCTTAATTCTTCTATTTGCTTTAATACATAAAATTCTGTAGAATTCAATTTTACATCTTTCATTATTTTTTGTTCATTTGAATTATATTTAGCTGTACTATAAGATTTTTTTAATTCGGATGTAAACAAATTCTTCTCACCGAAATTATAAGAACAAATTAATTCATTAATTTCATAATCAAATCTATAATTTAAATCTATCTGCATTTTACCTAAAACTTTTATTGCATTTTTTATTTCCTTTTCAAAAATAGCGATTCTATAAATATTATTTTCACATTCAGTAACCCATCCTATGTGAGCATTATAGCACAGGTAATCCTCTAGGTAACCTTTCGGATAATTTATATATTCTAACAAATTAAGTGTAACCAAAAATGTTTTTATTCCAAATATTTTTAAATTTACAATCGGAATAATTCTTTTAATAATTCTATGCTCATACAATTCATCAAGATGCTCTTTTATATTTGATATATCTTCACATAATATTTTTGACAAATATTCCAATGAGGGGAAAGTATCCCTCGAACATATTTCAAACAATATATTTCTATCTATATTATCCAAAAAATATGTTTGCATTATTTTACGTAATCGTATATTAAAAAAATAATTATCCTTATTAACATATTGACTCCACTTATTTATTATAATATCAATTTCATCTTTTAAGATATCGCCTACTTCTATTTCCTTTACATAGTCATTTTCTTCTATTGGAATAATAACTCTTCCATCAGGTTGAATAATAAAATATGCCGCATTTCGCTTATCACGTCTTACAAATTCTATTTTAAAATTACAGTCTTTAGAAAATTTAGATATCCATTGGGTCACTTCGTTTTTATGAGAAACCAAAGGCATAAATTCATTTTTATATTGAACCCCCCTATTCTCTGGTATAAACTCATAAATCTTCCAAATAGCAATATTATAGTTCTTTAAAAACTCGAAAATCTTTGTAAGGTGGTTGCTAATATTTTTAATTTTCGAAGTGAACACTGTTGATATTTTTATAGGAAATTTGGGTTGTTTTTTTTTATAAATTTCCAATATCTCTTTAACCTGCTTAAAACTTTCATTATTTCTCCCATTTACTATATTATCTTCTTCATAGCCATCTATAGGCAATGAAAGTTTATCTATATATTTTTCTATCTGTATTCGATTTTCTAAATATTTATACCCATTAGTAGAAAGAAAAATAGAAAAACCCTTTTGATCTAATTTTTCTAAAATCCTTGTCAGATTCTCAGAAGAAGTTGGCTCGCCTCCCGATATGCAAATTGACTTACATTGAAGCAAGGTTAATTTATCAAGAATAATATCTATTTTGCTTTCTGATAAATCCTCAATTTGTTTTTTATCATTACATGCATAGCAAACTTGACATTGATTATTGCACTTAGTAGTAATCCTCCAATCTATTACATCAAGTAAATTATTATCACTGAAAGACAAATTAATGTTAGGAAATATTTTCTCCGATTCTAAGTTTTTACTACAACTTATTTGCGGTTCGATGATTCTTGGATTTTTAAACTCATTTATATATTCTATTGTTTTTTCAAAGATCTCCCTAATACTATACCATGATTCATTATTATTTTTTTGAAAGGCTCTTAAAAGGCAATAGGAAAAAAGTGGCACTTTTCGTCCTTCAAACTCACATTCTAATGTTTTTGATGTTCCCTTAACTGCTGAAATAAAAACTGTGTCATTTATATTTCCTGTACTACTTTTATGCATAACACCACTATTACAACAATCTAAAATATAAATAGCCCGTTTAACATTTTTATTGGCACATTCGTCAACCAATTTATTAAAATCAATACCAATAACGTCAATATTGTCTAGTGATGTATCTTTTACTGATAGCATTAACTCATTTGGTCTTTTCGCAGACACTTTTCCATGTCCGCAAAAATAAAACAAAAATATATCATTACAATTAATGTTTCGATCAATAAAACTGTACAATTTAGTCAAAGCTTCAGTATTATTTTCACCTCTTAACATTATTACGTCACTCTCTGGATTAGAAACAACATGTTGAACAAAATATTCATATAACTGCTCAATTACAAATTCAGCTCCCCTTAAATTATTAAGTCCCTCTCCATACACATTATTTGCAATTAAGAAAACTTTTAAACTGTATTTTGATTTTATATTTATGTTCTTTTCCATATATAAACTATTCTTCTTCCTCATCTTTAAAAAAAGATAATAATTTCTCCATATCGAAATCTGAAAGTGCTTTTCCATTTTTCGAATCAAAGACTATTTTTTTACCTGTTTTCTTGTCTTCTATTGATATCTTTTTACCTCTATTTTCGATCCAAATCTTAATAGCTTCAATTAATGAAGGAATAATAGCGCTTGTTATTAAAACTATTACAACCTCTTCTAATCCCATTTGATCAGATTCGATTTTTAATCCCTGAATTTTTGAATCAATATCATTAATATTAAATAGTTGGTAAAGATATTGTAAATCTTCTGGCTCCCCATTAATACATGAAAAAATATATTGCTTATCTCTCATTCTTACCTCCATTTCTATAATCATTTCTGCAATAATATTTCAAATCTTTTTATAACTCAAAAGCCATCTTTTCAACTAACTTATATTTTTCTTGAAAAGTTTATCCTATAATTTTGCATTTAGAAATATATTGTTTATATATCTGATTATAAAAATAGTTTATCATAAATTGACATATTTTATCAGGAACTATTATACATAAAGAGCTATAATTTCTCATCTAACACATTTTAAATCTTACTTAAAATAATTACTTTGATCATCAAACTAAATTCTCCCCACATCACCGAACATTGTTAAAAAATAAACAATATTCAAAATCACCCTATTTTTAAGGTTTTTTCATATTCCCATTCGCTTTAACATTTCATCGCTTTACCATACTAAACCATTCCAATCACCCCCATTTTCCAGCCAAATTCCGAACACCCTTCAAAACTCCCTCCATCCCACCTCCATCCCTTCAAATCCCCCTCTCTCCGCTCCACCCAAAAACAAAAAATCCCCTGAATTAACAAGGGATTTCAACATCACATGCCACATATAAATCACTCTCCACCGAACCATGCTTTTTAAGCATATATCATTCTTTAATATTTATCATATGCATATCATTATTTTCCTTTTAATTCCTACATTTGTAGTATTTAAAATCAGAAAAATGTGCTTCCAATATCCTGCTCCCGAATATTCAGCCGAACTTTTTCCTACATTTCTACCACAAACAGAAAAAGCCATATCCATTCCTGAATACAGCTTTCTTAATCAACACTTCATCCTAATTTACATATCATTGCAGCCAAGCCAAACAAATCAATTACACTGCAGCCTTTATATACTCTTCCCTTCCTTCCACCTTCTCAAAAACAATCTCCTTTTCCCTGCTGAAAAATGTTTCCTCTGCATCCGGATACCATCCATGAATTTTTCATCCCAGGCTAATATTTAGCGGCCATTACAGGCCTTGTGACGTATTCTTTTGCGTTCTGCTGAAATATACTGCTCAACTCAAAATTATGTATATTCATTTCTTAATTCTCCTTCCCATAATCACAAATCTTATTGTATACACGCTTCATATCACTTTCAATCTCACTGTTCAAAGATTTATACTTATCATAGATCCACTTTAACTTAACAGCTTCATATTCAGTTCTTGGAATACCAATACACATAGACGCATTAAGCAGACATTCTAATTGTCTGGCACATAAATGATTATGTTTCTTTATACTATTGGTAATTCTCCACATGAACATCTTTTCTTTTATTCCAAAAAAGTTATTTTTAAACAGGCTCTTTTCTTTCGTTTTTATCATAATTTTCTAATACCTCTCTTCCTTCCGAATTTTCTCCAACTTTTCTTTTTTCTGATTCTTATATCTTACCCTTGCCTTGGCTTGTACTTATTGCAATGTTGGCAGTAATGAGCATGATCCGCTTTCCTGCCCTTCTTACATAATCCAGCACATATGTAATATAAGCATGGTGTTTGTCTATCCGTTGCCATTGGCTGAATCCCTCCCTTATGCTGAATTTCTATTTCCAATCTCACTATAATGTCTCTTATTCCACCTATAAGCCATATATTCAATAGTCAGTTTATCAGGTATTCTTTCAGGCGTTCCAAAATGTGAAGCAGAGAAACAATGTTTACTACAAACAACTTTTATAGTTTTAATTCCCTCCGGGTCTCTTTTCCCATCCCTTTTTGTTCCGCTATTTTGTTTTATTAGTCCTGCTTTTGCTCCACAGAACGGACAACATTTTAAGCCATTTGCATATGTAATTTTAGGGAACATATCAGGCTCACACTCTGGAAGTTCTTCAGGTAATGTATCATCATCAAGCCACATATCATCATTCTTTATACGGTGATTCCACTTTGCTACAAGGGCATTGATCACTTCCGTAAATGAATTGATATAAAGCCTGTCCTCCTGATTTAATCCGCTTGATTCAATCACATCTTTACTCATAACATGAAAACAATCTTCACATTCAATAGTTACTATCAGATCAAACCAAAATGTTTTCATATAAATATGGGGTAATTTCCCACAAAACGGACAAGGGGTTAAATCCTCATGCGGAAACATTTCAGTAACATCCAACTTTTTATGCCCCATTACATACTTTTTCATAATATCCACAATTAGAAAATCAAAAAATTTTACTTGTTTTCGTTTGGCTTCTGAATATTTAAAAAAAGATATAACAGCGTCAAATATAACCCTCTCTTGTATATGATATTTTTTACCACGTCCCCATACACACTTATATACACTATGATACATTTCAAAAACATCAAACATATTTACATCATTTACATTCAGGTTATCAATCATTTTACAAAAATTTTTGATATTTTGATTCTTTTTGATATTCTTAAAAAATGAAAGGCTCTCGCCTGTATATTCTGATTCATGATCCATACTCCTACATGAAATTGTCTTGTATTCATCAGATATAAAATCATAAAAACTTTTACATTTGGAATATTCCTTATTAAAAAAATCTCTAGTAACAACATTTGTATTCCAATAATAATCTTTACATTCATAAAGATATTTATAGATTTCTTTGGTTACTCTATATTTATAGCATCTATTGTTTTGAGTAAATATTAGCAGTTCAATAATATCATCTCTTTTGCTCTCTGGTTGAAAGCTATTACTTATTGCCATAGATAATTCGTCAAATGAAATACCTGTCTCTTTAAAGTCCGACATAAAATTGCAAAATCGTCTGAAATTATCTTTATCTTTGTAATTAAATTTCAGAAAATCAGAAAGTCTGTTTAATAATTGCTTATTCTCTATAACCATACTTTTTACCCCATTTCTATTCTGTTCGCAGCTAATTTAAATATACTGCCGTGTACACCCTCATGATCTCCCGCTGCCCTTCCGCATAGCTATTACAGGTCTCAATGGCCTCCTGCACATCTTCCCTGCCTAACAGCCCAAAATCATCAGCCAATGTTTTTAAGTCCTTCTTGTCCTGTCTGCTGATAGTCTTTTTGGCTGGCTCTCTCATCGTCCCTGCTACCGCCCTTCCTTTCATTCTTGTCCCTCCGCTTTTATCAATTTATATCCAGCCAGTGTGATAGCCCTTGTTGAATTAGGCTTCATTTTGGTCTTTCCCTCCCCTTCCAGCTTCAGCAGATGGCCATAAACGCTGGATACGGAGCCTGAATGTATTCCCGCACATATCTCCCCGATAGTCGGCGCATACAAGTTTTCCGTCATAAAATCCACAATAAAGCTGTACACCCTTTCCCGTGTCCTGGCCTGCTCCTGTCTGGTCTCCTTGCCCGTTCCTTTATCTGTTCCTTTTTTCATGGTCTTCCTGTCTCCTCCGATCTGCATATAACACATATAAATCCGATGATATAAACAATAACTTTTTCCCTGTTTCTTATATATTAATGATAGGGTTCCATGGTATCACTGCCCTTTCAGAATGCCCGCATATTTATAGAAGGTACTCACCGCTATGCCCTGAAGCTTTGTAAACTGCACGACTGAAATGCTTCCATATTCTCCCGATCGAAATTTGTTATATTCTTTAACAAATTCCTTTGGAACACCTGTAGCTGGCCTTCCCAGCTTCTTGCCTTTTTTCCTTGCCGCATCCAAGCCCTGCATAACACGGTCATGTATCTTTTCTTTTTCCTGTTGTGCTATATGTGCTTTTAATGTGACGAAGATATCAATGATCATCTTTGACAGACTGTCATCATTCATCTTTTCCCAATCATTCAGAAATGGAACATCTAAAGCTACAACCCTAATACCCTTTGACTGTAAATCTTTTATTTCTACAATCACATCATCTGCATTTCTTCCAAGGCGATCCACATCAGATATGATCAGAGTGTCACCATTCCTAAAATGATCCTTCATATCATGGTAGTTTGGCCTGTTATCCGCTTTAGTTCCACCAGTAATGATATCAGAGACAAATTCATCAATACTGAATCCATTGCTCACAGAATAATCAATGATAGCCTGTTTCTGTCTGTCCACCTTCTGTGTTTTGTGGTTCGTTGATATCCTCATATAGGCAAATATCTTGTTTTCCATCCCAATCCCTCCACAAAATCCATGACTATTTTCGTGTAAGATTTTTCCTTCCATTTCAGCCAAAAATGTTTCAATGATCCCCTTACATGAAATCAAATGTTTTCATATGATGCCAGGGCAGCATTCCACAGCGGATCTTTTCCCCATTTTGCACTGGCAGGATGCCCTCCCGCCAGTGCCAGCATCAGGACATGTCCCGTGGCACGAGCATGTCTTCCATATGTACATTGAAAAGCCTGTGAAGCATGTACAGGTTGTCGATCGACGGCATCGAACGCCCATGCATCCACTTATATATTGACTGTGGACATAACAGTTCCAGTATCTCCTGAATCTCCCTCACGCTGTACCCGCTCCCCCTTATCACGCACTCTATCCTTTCGCCTGTCAATACTGGATCGAGTGCTATGAACCTTATCTTTTCCATATGTCTCCCCCTTTCCATCCGGCATCCATCTTCCTACCTGCATACCTTGTCCATCATCTCCTGCAGGCGTTCCCGCCCGGTCTGGAGATAGTAAAGTGTCTCGCCTATCTTTATGGATTCCCCCCTGCTGTGCGCCAGTACCACTTTATTCTGGTAAAGCCCTATCCCGGCTGCTATCCCATTGCAGAATGCAGCATTTTCCATCAGCTCTTCCAACATCCCGCCACCTCCTGTATCAAAAAGATCTCCATCATCGCTAACACCAGCCCGCTTTCCTCCTTCCGTATCCGTTCCTTATATATCCTTTCTCTTTTCTTCCAGCTATCAGTTCAAAATATCCATCAAGGCTGAATGCATATGCCCTTCCCAGCAGGGAGACGGGCTGCCCGTCTTTCCGTGCCGTTACTGCCGCAACAACGATCGTGTTCATTACTGAAAGATAGCCCCTGATGATGCTTTCCAATGATCCCCGCAAACCGTTATATGACGTGTCTATGGAATGCTTGAGGCTTTTATCTCCTTCATTCACATAAAAGATGATCCGGTACGAAAAGCAGTCCTCGATCATGTTGTTTGCCGCACATCCACGGTCTATGTCCGCAAGAATATCTGATACTGTATACATAAATCTTCCTCCCTTTCCTTTATAAAAGGGGAAGGAACTGCCCTCCCCAAATTTTCCGCTATGCCATGCCTACGCAACTGCCGCCTGGCTTATAAAATGTTCCAGATCCTCACGCATATACCTGAGATTTTCCGTTTGGTCACTGATATATGTTTCATTCCTTGCACAGAAATCCACTATCCACTCATCCAGGTCTATGTCATTTTCGAATGACCATGCGACTAATGCTGCCATTGACGGCATGTCTGCTCCTTCCCAGAACTCTGGCTTTCCCGTGTTCTGTGCAAGTGCTTCCAGTATCTCCGTGTACTGTTTTATGTCTTCCATTGTTACACTGGCAGATACCTGTTCCCGTACAAATTCCAGTATGGAGGCGGCTCTCTCTTCATCCATCCTTATCTTTACTTTCCCTAAATATTTATACATCATGGCTTCCAGCTTATCCAGCTTTTTGAGGATGACTCCCTTATCTTTATTGGAACTGTTTTCTTTTTTAAGCCCGTATAGCTCTTCCGTCCCGATATCTTCCGTTGTCTCTTTAAAATAGGTAAGGAATTCCGCAAATCTTCCATCATCATACCCTAGCTGTGTGAACCTGTGGAACAGCGTGAACCATATGAAAGAGTCCTTGCTCGTAAAGATGCCATACAGATCTTCCGTCATGATATCTTCCAGGCGGCTCATGAGGCTTTCCAGTGTCCCAAACTCTTCCATTGAAGCATTCTCATTGATATATTCCCCAAGCTGTGCCGACTTTCTCCAGTTATCCATATGGAACATGCACATGACCGTCTCCATGATGATCCGTTCCAGCGTCCCGTTCTTCCTCTCCGCTTTGGTATATCCTGTGCATTCCACAAAGAAACGCTTCTTCAATATCTCCCTGATCTTCCTCGCATAATTGTCAACATGCGTGAACATCCTCTGTGATGCGTTCATTGACTTGTGGAAGTTATAGCGGCGCACGAGCTTTGAGATCTCCGCCATGCTGTACCCTTCATGGACGACCGTCTCCACCTGGTATTCGGAGAACCTCTTCTTTAATTCCTCCGGGAGCCTGTCATAGGTCTTATGCCTTATATCGAACTGCTTGTCTTCCCAGACGATATCGCCGTTCCCGTCCATCATCACTTCCCCTTCTGCATCCCTGCACTTTGCCCGGTAGGTGACTAAAGGTTCCTCTACTGAAGCCGATATCTTATAATTCCCATACCGGAATCTCATCAATGTCGTGCCGCGCTGTAACCCGTCCACTATCCACATCTGTGAATTTTCTTCCTGCCCTAAAATGATGGGCGGTATGTAGCCGTCATTCAGGACTGTGGATATTAATTCATTCATCATGCTGTTGTTCCACTGGTCGGATAATCTCTGCACATCCTGATCCTGCCTGATGTCCTGTTCCTTTATGTTCCTTAAAAATAAGTCCATCGTGTATGTCTGTTTCCTTGGCTTTGCCATCTTATCTCCCTCCCTAAAATAGAATCCTGATATTTTCATAGCATCTCATCACCTGTAGATCGTCTGAATATTCTTTTGGCGATATCTCCAGTATCCGGCGTATCTCATTGGGTTCATAGCCGTCAATGAGAAGGTTCAGTATGTTCACCTGCCGGGTGGATAGCCCGGAAATATAACGCTGTACTTTGCTGTTGTACTGCCCATCCTCCTGCCCTTTGGATGCTTCCTCGAATGTGTCGAAATCTGATGGGATGAGATCCAGCAGGCTGCACTCTTCACCGTCATCGTTTACTGCATCCAGTGAGGCCGCCATCCTGTCCGCTCTCCGCTTCTCCCGGTTCCTTCTTGTGACCTCCGTCATGATCCTGTTAGATAAGCAGGAATATAAGAACCCGTCAAACGGCTGCCTGCTGTCATATCTTTTCAGTACGTCCACAAAGACCTCATTGGCAAGGGAATAAAAATCATCCTTATCTTTTCCATATAAGCCGCCAAACCTGGATAATATCCTGTCTACTGTCCTATGAAGCTTCTTTGCGTTGTCGGCGTAATATGTATCCAGTATCTGCCGCTGTGATGATGCTGTGCCTGTCATTTTACTTTTAACTCCTTCCTGATGAACTTTTTGAAACTTCCTATATTCAATAGCTATTTGAAAATGGGCGTGTGCGGAGTCGAACCACACTAAAGACCATCCGCCCTTCCTTATTTAATCGTCCTTTTGTTTCGGCTTGTCCTCATGCCATTTGATCATGCCGCCTGCAAAGCTGGTATTGGGTTTTGGAATGCTTGTCCTGCCCGTCCTGGTAATGATGCCGTTTTTGCGTGTGACTGCATACTCTACTGTCTGTGGTTTCATCTGTTTACCTCCCTGGATTGAATTTGTATTGGATCGTGTTGGCGTGCATGGCTTAACTGATCCTGAGTACTGGATAAACTGATCTGTTAAACAATAATGAAGTATCAATGTTCTCCCTCTTGATGACTTCCTTTATAATTGGATGGTTCAGCAGCTCCAAGACCTTTTCTTTCACGACCGTTTCTTTTTCTTGTTCCTTGTAGGAAATGCTGAAGCCATATCCAACCAATTCCGTCTGGTTTGTTTCATGCATATATTCTTTTACGTCATTTTCTAATGGCTTAAGGTTGCTCTCAGCATCCTTTTTGATCGACTTGTATTCCCTTATCCCTTTGACCCTGCTGTCTAAATCCTCTCTGCTTATACACATAATTCAATCTCCTTTTCATGTTTGATTTTTTTAACAGCCCTTTAGCCATCTTCCTGGATGTTGCCCTCACTGCCGCTAACGGCTCACAGGTATATGGACTAAAGTATATGGGTGCTTTTCGGGCTTCCCGGCTGTCATGGTGAAATACTGTTATGTATCCCGACTCCCGATCATGGGAGTTTCGTCTTAATCTTCAAAGACTCATCAGGGGATTTGATCTATAGCTTTCATATATGGATGGCTAAACCATATGGTTTTGTTTTTGTGGTCTGCCATGCTTACCTGATAATCGCCGTTATCTGTATAAAAGATATTGCCTATGGAAAAGTTGAACCAGTTTATATGGCATCTTTTGTCTTGCATATCTTTCTTTATCTGCTTGATCATGCGTTTTGGTGCTTTTACTGTATAGCCATAAGATTTTATTGTTGTCATGTTGTTTACCTGCCTTTCATTTTCGTATGGTTTATTGGTTTTGGTTGTAGAATATATTTATATGGTAAATTCGGCAGTTGCTTTGATGCTACGTCCTAAACAATGGATATGTTCAAACGCTGCCGGTATCGGGATTTCACCTTGCAAGTATTCAGCCGCCTGCGATCGCTGTTTTCGGAACTCTATGCCCCCGATGACCGGGCAAGCAAGGTCTTGTGTCTGACTTGTGGTGTTTTGTGTGTTGCTTTGTTTGACCTTGTAAGTGTATTGTACACCTATAAGTTTATATTTGCAATATGCAAATTCACCAAAAAGTGTACCTCATAATTGTTAAAATTCACTAATAAGTTTACTATTTGTGTTTTCATTACACTTTTTTATGTTTACTTGAAGAAAAATGTATTATCAATTATAATAAATATGAAGTTTAAAAAAGGAGTGTAATAAGTATGTCTATATCAAAAGTAATCAAAAATATTTTAAATGATAAAAATATTTCTCAAGTAGAATTAGCAGAAAAAGTAAATGTTACAAAACAAAATTTAAGCAACAAAATGAATAGAGATAACTTTTCAACAATTGAATTAGTAGAAATTGCAGATGCTTTAAATATGAAACTAATATTAAAAAATGAATTGGATGGCAAAGAATATTTAATAGATTATCCAGCAGATGAAAAGGGTAAGCCAAAACGCAATAATAAAAACTCTAAAACCACATAATTAAATAAAAATACTATCAGATATCTATCTGATAGTATTTTTTGCCCCTTTCAGTACACTTATTGGTATATTTCAACAAAATCAAATAAACTTTTTAGTGTATTTTGCATATTGATTTAGTAAACTTATAAGTGTATAATAGTCTTATCAAATCAAACAACACCACACAAAAGCACCTTGATAATTAAATAGACTTTACACCTTGGCTGTGATATACTAATTATACTTAATCAAATCAGAAACCACAGCAAAGGCGGTGATATAATGACAGATAATGAATTATTGCTTGCAATGTCGAATATGATGGATGCCAAATTAGAACATATAGATAAAAATTTTCAAGAAATCAAAGACGATTTGGCTGACATTAAAACTAGAGTAAAAAAGATTGAACTAACGCAAGAAAACGTGATTTTGCCACAATTAAACACGATACAATCTTGTTATACATCAACTTATGACAGATATAAAGATCAGGTTGATACATACGAGTCAATGAAACAAGATATATCTATTATAAAAAAGGTTGTGGCAGAACACAGCGAAAAGCTACAGAAATTAGCATAAGCATAACTAAATAACACATATCACATGACCAACGGTGTAAAGCCTATTTAATTATCAAGGGCTTTACACTTTTTTATTTAGGAGGTTATGGGATATGGCTAAATACTTTGAAAACATCAGCAATCTACAGGAATTAAGGAAACAGTACAGGGATCTATTAAAGAAACACCATCCTGATAATGGCGGCAATGAAGAAACCATGAAATCAATCAATGCTGAATATGATAAGCTTTTCAAGATGCTAAAGGACAGGCATGAAAGCAAGTCGGCAGACAGTACCGCCAATTCAGGCAGTACAGATAATTCAGGCACAAAACAGTCTGATCATAGCTCTAACATGTATGACTGGGAGAACGACAAGGCATTGCGTGAAGTTCTGGAAAAGATCATCAACTTTGATGGAATCGAAATTCTCATTTGTGGACAATGGATATGGGTATCAGGCAATACATACAGCTACAAGAAGGAATTAAAAGAGACTGGCTTCAAATGGGCATCACAAAAGAAACAATGGTACTGGCACAGTGAAGCATTCAGGAAAAGGAGCCATAAAACTTTAAGCATGGATGCTATCAGGAACTATTATGGCAGCACCAAAGTAAATACTTATTCAAAGGTATTATTGGAGGCTTGAAGGGAACCGGATCACAAGTAAAAAAATGGGTGTGACCGCTGAATGGCTACACCCTAGCATATAAGAAAAGGAAGGTATAAAGGATATGTTGATCATAAAATATGAACGGTTAGACTTTTTCAATCACCAGATTTATACAGAGGATAAAAAGGAAGCTTACACAAAGGAAGACTTGAAAAAAGTGTTCGCATATTTCAGTAAAAATTACAGTGCTACATTTCAGATCGATAATACCGTCATGTATTGGGATTGTTTTTCGGAACACGAAAATAGGATCGTTACTGTTAGAACTTATGATAACAGGAACTACACGGAAGTAAAGAAAAGCTATGATAAATTGAAAAAAGAATGTTATGCAATGGTTCAATAGTGACGCATGAAAACTATTCACGAAAAGGAGATCAAACACTATGAAGAAGATTACCAAAACAACCGTAACCGCAATTTTTATAATGATATGTGCCTGCCTGTTTGGAAGCATGAAAGCATCGGCGGCAGAGCCAGCACCAGAAATTGGGACAATCATTGATATGGAACAAGTTATAGGCTATGCCGCGAATGACGGGTGCCTGCAGTTATATTTTAATGATGGCACTGGCTACTATTTGGAAATGGATATTTGCATAGCCAGAAATAACACGCCAGGCGTATATATGTATCCTGATGGCAGTATTGTGGATACGAATACAGTGATCGGCTTTTCAGCTACGGAATACGGCTTGCAACTGTATCTTGAGGATGGGACAGGGTATTATTTAGAACGGTAATACAGTAATCATAATAATGCTAAAACGATAGATAGTGATAAGATTTAAAGGCTGTGAGGTTTGGTACTCATAGCCTTTTTGTTTGGTGTATTTAGTGGCTTATTTGTGCGTTTTCAGGGGCAGATTCAGCTTGCAGTTGCGTTGATGATAACTTGTTAGGGTATGGGTAAAAAGTGGCTGAATGGACTTGTAAACGTGTTGTAAAGGGTGGTCATTTGGGCTTGTATTGTGTTGTGTTTGGAGTGGTGATTGTTGGGCGCGGGGGGGGGAGGGGTGGACGGTATCCGGGTATGTTTACATTATTTTTTCGATACTTTAGTGTAGGAAAGCGTGTATCTGTTCTTTCTACATGTCACTCCAAAATTTCGCCTCCGAACCGAACTGGCATAGGGGGGTAGGTTTCCGTTCAAAATATAGAACCCCATATATAAGGGTATACCCCTTATAAAACACGCCCCTTAATACCACCGCTAATCTAATGTACACATTAGAATTTCAATCACAACACCACTCCCCTACCAACTTATCACCCACAGCTATTCCCTCTGAAATTTAAATGTACACCATTGATTCCAGCGCAAGAATAGGTATCCTCAGTCGGGATACCTTATAAAGGGGGAGGGGTAGGTTTCAATTCTGAGGATTTTAAGTACCTAATATATAAGCCTCCTATACAAAACTTAGACTTTATCTTTTCTTTAAATCATATTGTTCTGTCTTATATTTTTTTGTATATATTTTCTTTATCTTTTCAACTTCAGTCATAATTTTTCTTTTATTTTTACATCGTAAAGCAATATCAATATTTTTCATTTGGTTTTCAATATCTTTATCTGCATAAAGCAAATACCTCATATAATTTGCATAATATTCTTCTTTATTTTGTTCAAAATTGACTATACATTTCCCAACGGAAAACAAATAATCATCAAAAAACCAATGTGCACGTTGTCTTTTTTGTGAATATTCAATTTTAGAAGTCCGTAATAATGCCCAGCAAGCAATCAAGGCTGTAATAATTGACACAATGTTATCAATAAAATCTTCCCACAAAAACATATCCCTCACCGTAAATCTATTATTCTATCCATTTTTCAATCCCATCATTTCGCAAAAAACATGAAAAAATAAAGATTATCAGATTTGTACAAAGCATTTCAGACAAAGTACTAAATTTCACTGCTGGTATGCTTACTTGTATACTTTTATAACAGAATAATACCTTTTATGACAAAATATGTAAACAGCACAATCATTCCATCACACATCACCTATAATTCCTCAAAATTGTAAAAAAATAAGGCATACCAGACTTTTACATCCGATATGCCTTATGATCACTTAATCCCTGCTCCCCTTCTAAATCAAATTACCCTCTTTCAATGCCTGTATGTAAGCATTTGCTGATTCAGGGCTGATCTTCATTAAACTGTCAATCCTGTCATATATCGCCTGCTGTTCCTCCGCTTCTTTTCGCGCCTGTTCCTTTTTATCGGCATCAGCCTTTATCTGTGCCTGTTTCTTTTCTATAAAAGATTCCCCATATTCCCTTACCTTTGCATTATGTTCATCCTCTTTCCGTTTTATTTCTGCTAAATGTTCCTGCCATTTTTCTTTGCTCTCCTTCTCTTCTGCCATCCTCTGGATACAGCGTCTATGCCTGTCATCCTCCATCTTCTCCATCAGCTCAAGGGTTGATGTGTTAGGCTTCGCATGATCCAGGAGATGCCCATACCTTCTCTTTGCTTCTTCCTCGCGCTTCTTTCTTTCCTCATAGCCAACATAAGCTGGCTCCAGGTATTTATCTAATAAATGTCCATAAGGGTTGTTGTTCTTAATGTCTGTCATAATTAAAATATCCTCCATCCTTAATAATTTAACATACTTTTCTCAAATTCCATATCAATTTCAAGTTTTACCCGCTTCTCATTGATCTCACATAACTGCTGGTTATCCCTATTGATATGTGCTATTGTTTCCTCCGTATCTAAACGGTGGAACTTCTCCGCATATTCATCCTCGATCAATTTGGTTTTAATCCTTCTTTCAAAATCTGTCATAGTTAAAAATCCTCCTTAAATTTTAATCTTCAATCTCAATTTTCTACATACGGCCTTACCTCTACCCTCAACAGTGCATCATATACCTTTTTGGGAACCTTATTTTTATATTTATCTGCCATAATCAGTATATCAGCCTGTTTATGCCTCTTATATTCCTCAAATGCTTCTTCCGGCGTATCCCAATAAGATAGCCGGATCACTTCATCATGCCCGAATGGTTTAATCTCACCATAGTACATGTTCATATTGCTGTCATATCTTACCCCTAATGGCAGATTCATTTTCGCTGTATTCCATTTACCTATCCTGTGTTTCTTGCAATTGGACAGCATGGTATTCAATGTCTGTGGGATAATACAGCATTTATCAGGTGCATACTCTTTATTGCCCGGAAACAGTAAATCTTTATCAACTGCCATTGATTCACCGTCACATTCGTAATATTCAGAACTCCACCACTCAGCAAAAGAATCCTTATTATATCTCCATAAATCACACATGGATGAGCCGTTTTTGTCTATATAGCAACGTATATAAATGCCGTTCCAGATTGAATATGCCGCATTGGATTTCAGCGTGATATATGGTATGTATTCCTGTTGTCTGCCTAATTCCTCTACAAACACAATCTCACGCTCCAAATCAATATATTCTTCATTGTTTATCCATACAAGATTCCTGTAATAGCAATTATTTTTATCCCTGTCTATATGCCATACCTTGTTACATCCATCAGGCTTTTCAAGAAAATGTTCTGCCACTAATTTATCTGTATAGGTTTCAATCTTCTTATCTACCCCACTGAGTGTAAAATGTGCATATCCTGTTTTGTGCATACGGAATTTTCCATGCAGATTATTTACTAATCTTCCATGGTTACTGATCCAGTAATTGATTGTACCATTTACCAGTACGAACACTTCATCATTGGCAACCAACTCTATACCCGATTTCTTTATATCCAATACTCTTTTATCTGCTATGGATAAATACTCTTTAAATTCTTTTCTCTGTTCTAATTTCTTTTTGTAACTCATTTTTACTACTAATAATTCCTTTCAATTTTGATATGTTAATAGACAGCATTCGTTTATAAGCGAACGCTAAAAGAGAGCCAGAAGAGGCTCCCTGATGTAAATCGGTATTCAGTTGTAGGTTTTCGCCCTTAAGACGATTTCTCAATTCTGCGAAACCGTGGTATAGCGGCACCAAAACGGGAGACGCTGATCTTCCCCAGATTGTGGGGGAATAATAGATATTTTCTAAGCCCTCTGTATCGTCTTAGGATTATTCAAATTGGAAATCGCTTGCGAATATGATTTGCAGTTGTACCACCGTGGGGCAACCTTTTACACACTTCTGCGAAAAACTCATCCCCTTATTGGCGATGGGTTTAAACCCATCGCATGGTTTAAGGTTTTTCGTTTTGAACGGAAATAGGTTTCCCCCGTTTTGGAGAAAACTTTTAATCCTCGTTTTCGTTCGCCCATTTGGCTAACCGTTGAAAAATCAAATGGTACAATCGTTTCCTTCGTCATTAATGAAGAACGGAATTATTTTACTAAACGTTTTAAACCGTTCGCTTTTTCAATTTTCAAAATTGTATACTCTGCACTTTCGGATGTCTAAAATCGGGACAGCCGATTTTTAACTATCATCCGGTAGTAAAACATTTACCATCAGCCAGCACAAAATTAGGCTGGCAATAAACGGAAATGGGATTTAAAACACTTATAAAAATTAGCCGAAGGAAATTTTTCCTTGGCCTCTTTCGACCACTTATGGGCGAATAGATTAAATCTACCACATTGCTTTTAGAGCAAGATGGTTCAAAACCTGATAACAACCGTACCTATAAGTACACACCGTTTCCCCACGAGGAACCACCGTTCCACGGGTCTACGGTGAAATACTGCCCACCTAAATTCAAGAGGTCATTTTGACCTTTTGATTCTGTTTATCATAAGGAAATATCGTGAAACGCTATAGCCCTATATCAATACAGATCATCTATATCAATATAATCTGAATCTTTGCCAGTAACGCAAAATATCCCATGATTGATATTATCATGAGATTCACTATCTGCTTCACCCAAATAATTTGGTTCAAGCTCTTTGCCTTCCGAAACTTTCGGAAGCCAGTTTTTACAATTGGAGTAAAAATATCTGCTTCTATATAATCAGGTTCTTTGTAATCACCTGTTTTGGACTACACACCAGTTGGAGTGGACACCACTTTGCATATTTCATCCTGTCCTATGTAATCAGTATTTATTAGGATAGGTTCACTTGAACCTCACCCTCTGTAGGCATATCCAGTATTTCTTCTATGGTGAAATCATGTTCCATGAAAACAGGTTCTCCCCAGTTGTCATCAGCCGCATTTCTCACTTCATCAGGAAATACAGATAAGTCTAATAATTCACCTTGTTTATATTCGCCATCATAATAACCTTCTACTGGCTTATATTTTAAAGATTTATTGTATGCGATACATTGTCTGCACAAATCAGCTTCCGCATCAAAATTATTTCTGTATTTCTTTGCACCACTACAGTAAGCATTATATCTCAGCTTAATTGCTCTTCTGTCAAGTTTTTCAAAGAATTCTTCACATTCTACAGTGTCAGAATATTTCTGCGCTTCAGCAATAACGGCATCCTTATCACAATATCTGCCATATGAATTATTTAGCTTTTGATATGTACCATTTGCTCTACGCTTTTTATGCCTGTATACATAAATAAGCTGCATTTTCTCTAACTGTTCCAAATAATCATTGACTGTCTCTTTCCCATATCCCCATAATGTTGTCATTTCATCTTGCGGCATATGCCATTCTTTGGTTTGATTATTAATCGTTCCAATCAAAGAACAGAAGAACGAGAACACATTAAAAGGTTTATTTGCTATTTTAAATATACTTTGCATTTCCCATTGCTCCAACACAACAAACTTTTTCTTATCAGAATTTACTTCTAATCCTTTACCAGACAAAATATAATTATCATTATCCTGATTGATAATTTCTATAATTCCATTTTTAGCAAGTGAACGTATTGCATCTCTAATCCCTTCAATTACGGTACGCTCCCTTCTGCTTGACGATTTTAAAAACTTGCCCGTCATCTCATACCCTATCAAACTAACGGATGTGCTAAGATGTTCATATTTCTTGCAATACATTCCATTAAGAATTGCTAATATTGCCGTTTCTTTGTCATTTGTATTTAATTGTTTATCCAAAAATAATTTCATATAAATAATATCCCTTCACATAAATCAAATAAATTTTTCTTATTGGTTTTCAGTATTTTCATACTGTATTAACTTCACTGCATCAAAATATCTTCTATCTGCCATAAAGACATGGTACACTCGTCCATCCCTATCTCCTACGCCACAGCCAATAGGATGAATACCTTTTTTGAATAACAGATTACATTCCTGCAAATCATAGTTATAAATTGGTTTAATATTTTTGTTGTACATAAATCAATATCCTTTCTTATATAAATTCAGCCTAAGTTTCGTTTTCGACAAATAGATGTCGATTTTCCTAATTTCTCCTAGGACAAGGTTACATCAATTTGTCGATTCCGATACTGCTACTAAAGGAGATACTTTTTACTAAAAGAGATCCATTCTTACCCCTAACGGGGATAAGTTTCGGTTCTGATGTTTGTAATATATTTTCTCTGTATTCCTTTTCTGCTTTTAAATTTTTCATTCTTCCAGATCATAGTTGTAATATCTTTTCCTCATACAGTTATCCTTTCATTTGATAATTGATTTGCCACTAAATCAAAATTCCACTTTTACATTTTTTACTGGATGTGATATCCCATTTTGGGACACCACATAATTACATTTGTCCATATGGGAAACATTTTTCTATGGTATGCTGAACTTCAACATCCCTATATACTTCTGCAAATACACTTTCCAAATACTCAACAAAATTTTTCATGCTTAACTTGTTTAGCCCCAAAATCAAAATGTTGACTTTTTGCATGGTAAATTAGAATCCGAAAATTTCGGACTCCGTAAATATCACTTTTCTTTTTAAAAGGACTGAACATTTCATTCAGCCATTTGTTCAATTTCACTAATGGGACTTAAAACTTTTATGTCCCTTGTTGATTTATCTCCTTCAAATATTCAGTTTTCATCATTTAATGGAATTATTGTGTAGAATCACATAATCGACACTGTTAATAGTTATTAGATTTTCTTGAATTTCGGATTTTGTAGATCATTCTATTTCACATCATGTTTTATCTGGAACTATACTCTACTTCCATCCATTTTAGATAAGCAATCCAGACAGTTGTTTCACTTACATTATTAGCCGCACCAACATTGGTTAAATCCTGTAACATAACATCTTCTGCTGGCTTGTCTTTACAGTTTTCAACATGTTCTTTCATCATTTTGTCAAGCATGATACACTGTTCATTCCATTGTTCCTGAGAAAGCAATGCTAATTCCTTGTCAATTTCTTCATCTGAAATCTGATTTCCTGTTACCATTTTTGCAATTTCATACTGCATATTCATCTTATTGGGTTCTCCTTTTTGATTTTTATTTATTGTAATTGCTCTGTAATAGCAATTTATATTACAAATCGTCTAAAGTGAAGTAGCTTCACATAGGGATTTCCCGCTATGAGGCAGCAGTTCTATACTACCTATTTTCATTAGATCTCAACGGACACCACTCAGGACTTCCCTTTGGTAACTCGCCAACACCCAATTTCCCCATATCGTCAACTCTGTCTACATGGTCACAATAATAGATTTTCTTACTGTAATCATACATTTTCGCATATTCGCATTCGCTACAATGCGGTACTCTATTATTCAATTTCATATGTACTCAATCCTCACTCTGCATTTTTTCCATCTTATCAGCCAATGTTTCGCTCGCATAAAACCTCATCTTCTTATGCTCTGGTATCATACATTCCTCCCCGGTGATAAGGCTTTTGCATACCTTCTCTTTATAGTTCTTCATCTCAAACCTCCCGAACCCTTTTATCATCACCTTTTTATCCTCTGCCATATAGTCCATGAGGGTTTCAATGAACAATTCAAGCCCTTCTCTTGCTGCTTTCTTGGTAATGCCGCCATTTTCTGCCATCCTGTCTGTAAATTCTTTTTTCAATACTGCCATTGTATTTCTCCCTTCGTTTGGTCTTAATTTCTTACTGAAAATCCTTTACTCTTTAAGTACTCAACTGCAAGTTTTAAAAGTTCTCCGTTATTGACCGTCTCATCCAGGGTATCATCCCATACATGGGGCTTGTGGTCTGTTTCCATGCCGCCATGTGTTCCTTCATTCGCCCACTTTGCCACCTGGTACCCGGTAGCGTTTACATAACTGTCCATGGCATCAGTGTCAATATATACCCTTGCCCGGACACCGCCATTATACGGCTCCGCATCTACTTTCACAGCGGAATACAGGAAATCTTTTGTCCTCCGGTAACTGGATGGATCATACCCTGCATAATAGTCCTGTAGGAAATGATTCAGTGTCTCGTATACCCTGTCTGCCAGTTTGTCTGTCATTTTAATCAATGTGGGCTGTAATGCCTTTACAAGCTCGTCCATGTTCTTTACGTGTATTGCCATATTCTGTTTTCCTCCTTGTGGATTAGTTTTATATTGTTTGATTCTTTGATGGGCTAAATTTGATTATTGGATGGTATGATGGAAATTTGTATTACAGTGCCAATGAAACTGCAATTTTAAGATTGATGGGAATTGTCCTATGTATATGCCTCTGTGACGCTTTGTGAGGCTCATATGGGCTTTGAATTGATGGGTATGGAGAATTTGTTGGGTGGGTTATTCAGGCATCAAAATAAGCCCTATATGCACATATTTTTCATAAAGCATACAAGGCTTAGACAAGCATGGTTTCATGAATCCTTATATATCCAGATCCTGTCTTTATCCTGCCTGGCTACATGCTCGTCATACCAGCGGTTACAGTACTCGGCATACTCCCGGTATTGCCTTTCTAATTCCAGCACACCATTATCTGTCCCCGGTAAATGTCTGGCTTTTTCTTTTGAATGTTTTCTTGCTTTTGCTTTCCCAAAGTTAATTATTTTCATTCCGGTGAACCTCCCTGTTTTTTCTCAAGATAGTTTAAGGCACTAAAATAAGCCCTCTATCAATCATACTTCTACAACTGATAAAGGACTTATGTTAATGTCCTAGCATATGTGCAAGATTCTCCTTTCCTGCGTATTTTATAGTAAGTAGTCAAAGGTAGTCAATCAATAATCCTCAAAAGCATTGATTTTACTAACAAAAATACCATTCCTCTTGGGGTTCTATTCCCCTACGAGCTGCGACTGTTTAATAACAGCCCAACCCAAAAAAGTGCTTAATTACTGGTTTCCCGGTGATTAGGCATATTTTTTTGTAAATGTTTTCTTTGATCACACTTTTCCCTCCGCCGTGGTCACATAATGCCCACAGTATTTAGTTTGCCGCCTGCCCCATCCAGAATCCTTTCAGACTCCTTATCCGTTTTTGTGGCAAGCAATAATTATTTAAACTTGTCCTTTCATCTTTATGTCCCGCAATTTCCCTTGTACGCCCGGCAGAACCCTGTCTCACGTTAATAAGTATGTGGCTATCTCTCACATCCAAAACTTTCAAAACCATTCTTACTGCCAATATGGACAGTAACTATCCCTTATATCTTGGCCAAGTTATCTGATAGCAATATCACCATCAGCATATAAAATCCACTCACCCCCCATAAATAAACCCACCCTAACATTTTCTCGCCTTTATCCTAAAAGCTCCATTTTGCCCTTTAAAACGCTTAAATAAGCCACTGTGAAAGAGCCAGCATCAACCAGACCTTCTAACTCAGGTATCATATTAGCCTTTCGCATATAGTTATTCATAATTTGTTTAGAAATATAATAAGGCTCCCCAAACCATTCTTCGGCTCATCAAAATCTTGCCTCCAAACCGTAATCATAGTATAATACAAATATCTATTAACCAAAACAAACGGAGGTAACTTAATGAACGCCTTGCCAATAGAGGATATGGCCAAAACCTATTTTGAACATTCAATGGTAATCCATAACTTTGTCATTAAAATAGGCAGCCAGATCAAAGACAGCCTGTGCCGTGTATTCGGTGACAGTGTGCAATATCAGTGGCGTGAAAACGATGATAAAGTGGTCATACCCGATGTTTCTATCATCTGCAACATGAGCGACCGGAAAAATGTATCATTCACTGGTATCCCCCGTTTTGTCATGGAAGTCTTATCCGATTCCACAGAGGAATATGACCGCAATGAAAAAATGCAGATATATTGTAAAGTGGGCATTTCTGAATACTGGATTGTTGACTGGCGTAAAAAGCAAGCCGAAATTTATATGTTTGACTGGAAAGATGATGATACGGCTTATCCTTATCTTTACAAAACCGTCACGGAACAAAATAAGGACGATTTACAGCTTGTCATGTTTCCCAACTTCAAAATCACTTTTGACGAACTCTTTGACATTGAATAAAATGACTATTGCCAGATATACAATAGCCTTTCTGATTAACCAGAGGGGCTATTATTATGCTTGATTAACATAAATTCCTGTACAAACTAAAAAAAGATCTGCCATAATAGACAGTTCTAATTTTATAAAGTGAGATGTGTTAACATGAGTTAAAATTTATGTTTGCATTTTAAGCACACTCTATCTACTTTATTAGTAAGTAAACCAGGAAATATAGACCATTTTCTCGGAACTACTTGAATATGGGTGCTACCACATCTAGGGCAACACACTATATCAGTATCAATATATTCAACATCACCATTTGGATTGATAATCTGAATATCAATTCCCCATTTTAATAGTTTCCGTGATATTAAATTAGCCTCTTCTAACGTATCATATTCAGCTATTGCATATGGGCAATCGTTAAAAATATCCATTGCTTCATTGTATTCTAAGCTTATATTAAATGTTTCAGTCAACCCGGCATATGCAGATGTATCAGTGTCATGATATCCCGTAATTATTACTTGATATTTTATATTGATATTAATTGGACATCCACAATTCGGACATGTTTTTGCTTTATCAGATATTTCTTTATTACATTCAGGACATTTAATTAACACTAATATTACCTCCCACCATTTACAGCCACAATGTTTGCAATGCATTGTATTTCTTACTATCAGAGCTAAATAATCCAAATATTGTACCGCCAAATGCTTTTTGGTTAAAGATATTTGTTCAACATTTATACTACCGTAAGTTGGGCACTCAAGATCATTTGTTCGTTTATTTTTATCATTATCAAGTAACTCATCATTGTGTTTTTGTATCTCTTTATAAATGCTTCTCTTCTATCCCAACATTCTACTGATACACTACCGCTTCCAGTTCCGCCGTGACGATTTTCCCCAGCCAGGGCAGCTTTTGTTATCCAGCCGTTTCGTGCAGCGGAGGTACTGTTTGCCGGAAGGGTAACAGATACTCATAAGGGTATACCCACAGTCGTTAGTGTATAATTATTATTGGCAAAAATAGGAATTATTCCTAAGATAAAAGTGAAGCTGAGAAACTCCCTACTTCCCAATTACACAGATTTTCTTTATGATGTTAACGACCTGGAAAACATATAAAGGAGACTGTGTGATTTATGCCAGAGAGTTATGATGCAGAGCTGGCGGAAGAAAGGGATAAAAGCCGGTACCAGGATAAGGGGCAGCGGGCCACCACGGCCAAGACAGCCTATGGTAAAGACAGTGACAAAAACTGTCCCAAAGGTGGTGTGGATTGTTGGGTGAGAATGTGATATACTTAATTTGTTGGTAGGCTATATTTTGCTAAATTAGAAGTTATAAAGGAGAAAACCATGACTGACCCAATAGAACAGATAAACAATATATCTAATATGGACGATTTCTTAAATTTTGTTATTCAATTAGCTAAGGATGCAAAAGAGCATCCCGAAGAATGGACAAATACTACTATTACTGATTATTTAGGACAAATAGCAAGTTGGATAGATGATTGCTGTATGTTTGAAGATAAAATAAACTTTGAAAAGTTGGACTATAAAGCATTGGCAAAAATTTTATATATGGGAAAGATTTATGAGTAAATATTTTTCGCTTTCTTTAATGGAATAATATCATCAAGGACAGAGGGCGCTTTGCCTGCTGTCTTTTTTTCATGGCGAAAGGATGTGCTACCGTGAAATCCTCAAAAACCTCTTTGTCAGTGTGTATTCCTAATAGAAACTAACCATTTTGGGGATGACCTACACAATAAGTTTTTGCAGATACGTCTTCTAAAAGAAAATCTGAAGAAATTTTAATGTTTTTTGATGTTTTCACAAAAGTATTAGTGTTATTATATCCCCATACTTATGGCAAAAGCTGGCTAAATATGCTAAAGGATGATGAAACTGAAAACATTTGGCTTGAGGAGTATTTTTTATGATGAAAAAACGAGATGGTTCCGTAGATACTGTTCGTGGATTACTGATGATATTGGTTGTGGCCGGACATGTTATAGAATTTTTGAGAAAAGAGGCTAATGGCGTACAATTTCTCTATAATTTCATATATTTCTTCCATATGCCAGTTTTCATTTTTGTCACTGGTTTTTTGTCAAAAAATATTGAAAAGGGACGGCAGCGTGCAGTAGAAACGTATTTTGTTCCATTTTATATTATTTAACCTTATCTGGAACATGGTAACGCTGATGTCTCACTTTTTTGCACCACCAACAGCCTTTAATTCCAATGCGTCAGCTTATTTCTCGTTCTTTACACCTGGGTGGGCGCTTTGGTTCATGCTGTCGCTGTTTCTCTGGAAGATGTTCATGCCAGACATTATACGGATAAAAAATGCTTTTGCTGTCAGTCTGGTTGTGGGAATATTGTCAGGATTGTTTGTAGAATTTGGAGCCTTTATGTCATTGTCCCGAACAATCACATTTTTACCTTATTTTCTGGCAGGCTACTATTGCAGTCAAGAGCGCATCGACTGGATTAAAAGGGTAAACAGAATGTGGGGTGTTGTCCTGCTTGCCGCTGGCATAGCTGTTGCCTATATTTTCGGGAACGTACTTAATATTCCTAGTGAAATGCTGTGGGGAGACCGTTCTTATAATCATTATATGGGAGGTATCCTGCCGGGGCTGGCAATTGCAGTTGTCCGTTATATGATAGGATTTGCGTTTGTATTTGTTTTGCTCAATGGAATTCGCCGGGAAAACAGGCTGCTTGCCAGAATAGGCCGAAACACTCTCTCCGTATATTTCTTGCACACATATTTGGCTGGGCTGCTGATGGGTGCGGCTGGATTTATTGAAAACACATATGCCAAACTAGCAGCACTTCTTGCTGGGTCTGTTATCATTACCCTTGTGTTGTCCAGTGCGCCGGTTGCAGGATGGTTTGGACGAATGATAGACCACATAAACAAAGCAATTTTTCAACAACGTAGTGACAATAAAATTTAACAGCGGCAACGGCATTTTTGCGGCAACGCGGCAGAGCGTATAACACACTACACTTTGCTTCGCAAAGTCGTGTGCCAAATGGGGGCGTTGCCCCCTTTGGAAACCCCCACAAGAAAAGGCGGTACGCTACCCCTCCACGGGGCGCATACCGCCTTTTCTTGTTATCCAGCCCTCCGGCTGTATCGGTTGAGCAAAAGTCCGCGTGGGATTGATGTGGTATCTTTAACTTTGGGAAACTCCGGTTTCCCATTTTGATACCGCTTGCCTTGATATACCTAATTCTTTTGCTAAATCATCTTGTGTGTAATTGTTGCTTTTACGCAGAAACTGTAAGTATTTCGATATAATATTCATATTCATAAAAATCACCCTCCTTATTGCCATTATAAGGTATATGGCAATAAGAATAAAGAATTTGCTAAGTGCTAAAAAGCAAATAACAGTTGCGTATTAGTTTTACGTTGATAAGGAAGTATTTACAATAACTTATCATCAACGCTGACAAACAGGGTGCAATTAAAAACAGAGAGTTGATTACTTCAAAAAGCAGTCAGTTTTCTGTTTTTTGTTGAGTTTCGATATTAACTTATAAAGCAGTATTTTGTTTCACTGGAAAAAGGATACAATTATTTAAAAACAACCCTTTCGTTGGCTTTACAGACCGGAGCAACACACATAACAATAGTTAGAGGGTCTATGTTAAAATCTGTAGCAATAATATGTGCATCTACCATTACAGAAAGTTCCCACGCGACATCAACTTCTCCCTTTGGAATCTTTACTCTCCGAATTTTATCATATTCTTCAAATAATTGTTTTATCTTTATACGTTGTGTTGCGTCGAGATTGTTAAATTGTTTAAGAGCATCATTGGGTGAAATCATACTTTTGGCAAAAAGGTTTGCAATACCTATCCATTTTATAAATTCATTTTTAGGCTTTATAATAGTTTTAGTTTTCATAACAATTCTCCCAAAATGTTTCAACTGATTCAAATTTGAGTTTCCCTTGTTCAAAAAGGGTTGGCAAGATATTTCTAATTATGTTACATTCACTTTTATCAAAGAAATAATATACACATTCTTCTAAATCAGCAAGATTGATGGATTCAAAAATATGAAAATCATTCCATGGAGACAAACCAAGGATTTCCAACGTTCCAGAAATAGATTTAAATTTGTCAAAATGATAATTGTCAGTAAAAGTTAACGAAGAATTAGATGCTTTAAGCTGGATAGCATAGCCAAGGTTTGCTGTAAGCGTATTGGTATTATGAGTCCAACCATCTACTTCTTGTTTAATTTTAGAATCAGTATTATACGCTAAAGCCATTTTTTCCACGCAACTATTTGCTTGTGAATGTTGCTTTAATTGAAACTCTTTATATGCTCCACAATGTGTAGTCAATGCATTTGAATAAAGAAAAAAGTAATTTTCATCAACATCAATTTCTTTAATTGGAGCATCTGGAAGTTGATTTCTAAAAGAAGATGCAATATAGACATCACTTTTTTTATCAAATTGACCATGGATGTGAAAAATTTCTTTCCCTGTAGCTAATTCAATATTTGAATCATAATTAGTCGTAAAGATATTGTCAAATTTTATAAGAAATTCAATAAATAATCTAGGATAATTTTTATATAGCTGATTTATTTTTCCATCATTATAAATTGAATATAGGTATGCAACTTTCATGGATTCTCTTATATAAAACTGTTCTGGATTATTTACTTTCATTTTATGGCAGACTAAATCATGGATTAAGTAGTAATCTTCAAATCCGATATCTGTAATTCTTAACATATTAATTTTATCAGTGTACTGTTTCTTAAAAGAAACCAACGAATTTTTTTCGGCAGAACCAAATGTATAGTTATCATAATCACCTAAAATGATTTTTCGTGATTCTAAATAAAGCTGTCCAATATAATTTTTTAACAAATAAGGGAAATTTACAATGATATGTGACGGAAAATCATCTCTATCACAATTCTTTAAAATTCTAAGCACAATTTGCTGAGAGGTGTAGTCCGTTTCATTAAATTGAATATTGATTCCATTTCCAACAAGTAAATTATTCATAGTATACCCCTTAATTTTGATTATTTTTTCGTGCATATAAGCATATCACATTTATTACATATTTTCAATTTCCTAAGCTATTCACTTATGTTCTGTTACGCAATAGAACGCCATTTTTGAGGGCAGACGTATAAAACCCTTACCCTGTCATTTCAACGCCCGCAAATCTGCATAAATCAAGGACAAAATAACCCCTACTGCGTAGCAATCCCCATAATAAATTGAGGGCGAAAGCAGTCTACTGATTTCGCTCTCTTGACTACCCATTAGCAAAGACAGGAAAAGCTGTCAAGGGTAAACTTCGCGCTACGCGCCCTTGACAGCTTTTCCTGTCTTTGCTACTTCTTATCGGTCGAAGCGGAATTTTAATATGGCTTCAACCAGTTTCGCCTTTAGCCTGTCCTGTGTATCGTCATTGATATGCCCCTTGTACATAGACAGGTACTTAATGTGTGCGGTGTAATGCCGCAATACTGTGTCTACCGCTTCCGGCTCTCCGGCAACGGCTTTTTCGATTACCTCAAAAGGTATCAGTTTTTTATTCCTCATGTTTCAATCTCTCCCATTCTTTCCGTAACTGTTTCAGCGCAACATTTCTCCTGTGGTTTATTGTACTTCTGCAACGTCTGTACAATCTGCCGATTGCTTCATCACGATAGCCAATGAAGTAATAAAGCAACAGAACTTCCCGCCTTAATTGCGGCAATCTTGACAATGCTGTCGCCAACCGTTCATCGTCAACTATTACTTCCTTTCCCAACACAAGAAACACAGTCGGTTTGTCCTGCTTTTCAAAGTAGCTGTCCATAGCAGACGGTTCAAAATATCGTTCTGACATCAGATAGTCGAGGGATATTTCCCGTTCTTCTTTCCGCTTCAAATCCCGCCATGCGTTCATGGCTTCATAGCGCAGGACAATCTTACAGAACGCATGAAACGCATATTCGATATGTTCCATGAACTGTTCAGAATATCTCATTTTCTCTCACCCCCTTTCTTCCCAGTAGGGGGTTATTACAGCAAATACCCATACAGCAGAAAGCGCATAGGTATTTGAGTAATGCGAGTTATTAAGACATACTAAATGATATGTGTGTTCATACTCATAGGCAGAAAATCCCGTTCCACAAGACAGGATTTTTTTGATAGTTCACCATAGCCAAAACTACCCATGAAATAAAAAACAGGCATAGCAGTACCTCACAATACCGCCATATCTATGAAAACTTTCCTGCCACATAAGAACGGCGGCTTTGATTGTTATTTCAAAACCGCCGGTTGATGTTATTTTCGATAAATGAGCGCATTAAATCTTCTGCCCGAACAGCGGTTTTTTTCTTTTCTGCCGCCGGGCAGATTTTGTTATTTATTCAACAAATGGTGTTATAAGCAATTATTTTTCAAAAAGCATTGCAAGCGTAAATGCCTTATCAGAATACACACTTCCTGCAACATCTGCCCATACTCCACGCAATTTGAATCCAACCTCCTGTGCTTCACTAATCAAAGTTTCTTTTGTAAAGTATGTATTCCAGATATAATACTGGAATACGCCACTGTCTTTAATAATGGAAGCCTGTTCTAAAGTAACATTGGGCGCATACTTATAATTACCATAAAATGCCACATATTTCTCATTGCTCCAAAATCCTCCGTTGTTGCAGACCTCCCATGTCCGCGTTTGTAAAAATGAATTATACTTTTCTGCGGAAAATACATCCAATAAGAATTTTCCGCCGGATTTCAAGTGAGAATAAACATTCTGCATAAGCGTTTTTCGGTCATCTGTTGACAATGCTCCATAATCGCAATATATCATTGTTGCAAAATCAAAAGCCGTATTTAATTCCATGTTCAAATAATTTTGATATAAATATGAAATATCCAATCCCTGTTTTAATGCAGAATTTTTCGCATAGTCTATTGACCTCTTAGATAAATCAATACCTGTAACATAGTAACCTTGTCTTGCAAATTTCTCTGCATATATTCCCGGACCACATCCAATATCAAAGAGTAACGGATAATCTATCGGTGATACAAGTTCCGTTATCCATGCAACAGATTCTTCAATAAATGCATGTTTCCTGCTTGCTCCGTCAAATTCTGGATTGAGATGAGCCTTTAGCATTTGCATGGAGATATGCTCATCATTCCAAAATTCACCCTCCGTTTTTTTGTAAAGGATTGGTTTTTCTAAAACAGTTTCGATATTCTTTAACATTACTTCTCCTTTCTGTGAGCAAAAGAAAAAGCCGTAGATTTTACTCTACGACTAATCGCTCAAATGACAAAGAATAGTTAAGAGTAAAATAAAATCAAACATTAGGCATAAAAACAAAACTGTAATAACAGTTAGTTTTAAGCTATTGAATTGATTTTATCTACTCTTCTCCAGTCATATCCATGCCACCGATTGTGTGACATCTGATACGCCGGACATTCATCACCTTTTCTATTTGTTTTTTATATGTTTATCTTACATGAAAGAGTGTCCTTTGTCAATATTGACAAAGGGCATATTCAAAATAGTTTTTAATGGTTTTTAGTAACAACAGAAGCATTTCTTCTGTATTTCTTTGGCATTTTCTAATTTTCACCGTAGTAGGAAACAAGGAAAACTTTTTGAAGAAATTTTTCAAAACTTCGTCAAAACCGCCCTGTGCGGTGTTGTAGGTAGTGAGAGGACTTTCAAGAGGGTTTGGGATACTTCCCAACAA
>OFGR01000677.1_pt1 | contig 32386 bp, 25 predicted proteins | sample 1521811 | NCBI WGS metagenome assembly OFGR01 (sample SAMEA3504098, study PRJEB24116) | mouse gut metagenome | biome: mouse gut; feature: mouse-associated habitat; material: faeces | place: Denmark | collected 2011
GCGTACAGATGTATACAGCCATGTAAGCGTCGAAGACGCGGGTTAAGGAGAACCCGACTTCGAGCCCGGCAGGGCGAGGAGTAGGGTATAAGTCCTACTGCAGTAGAATGGCTTCGAAGATGCCTGATATTAATCATCTACGGATAACAGCCCACTTCGAGGGCATAACCGTAATTATCCCGTTTTGTCCCCACTCCTCGCACGCTCGAAGTGGGGCTTCACACATTCCGCCTCTCCGAGGCTTTTCCATGCACGTAGCCGGTGATGCTTGCTCGTGGGTTGCTGGTAAAAGTGTGGATTGGTTCGCGGGTAGGGATTTGTGGGGTGTATTTTTGCGATGTCGGAATTATCGGACAAAAAAACGGCCTCCGTCGTTTTTGCTTTTTTTTAGACGGAAGCCGGTGTGGGATACAAAAGAGAGATGTGTATTATCTGCGCCTTTTAGAAGATTTTTTCGATGATTTTTTGCTCTTCTTAGCGGAAGCGGTAGCTTTTTTCGAGGCTTTCTTGGCTTTGGAAGCTGTGGCCTGTTTTTTACGGGGACCATACTTCTGGCTCTTGTCGTAGGATGCCTTGTTGAAGGTGAATATGTCCTTGTGGGTCACACCGTGGGTGAAGTCGATGATAGCTTCGGGGTTGACTGCCAGGCCGAGGAAGCGAGTTTCGAAATGGAGGTGGGGACCGGTGGAGCGGCCGGTGTTGCCTCCGAGCGCTATGGGCTGTCCGGCGCGGATGCGCTGACCCGGCTTGACAAGGAATTTCGAGAGGTGGCCGTAGACGGTTTCAAGGCCATTGTCGTGGCGAACCACTACGTAGTAGCCGTAGCCTTTGGCTTCGAATTTCGTGAGGCGGACTTTGCCGTCAAATGCTGACACTACTGTGTCACCTACGCTCAGGCGGAGGTCAACACCGCGGTGCATGCGGCCGAAGCTTGCGCGCCATCCGTAGGGTGAGGTCACCTGACCCTTGACGGGAGCAACAAAATTGCGAACATTGATATCGCGGGTTGCCGGAATTGCCATGCCCTGATAGGCATTGACGCTCTGGCTTGAGAAGTTGTAGTTGAAGAGTTCGTCGTCCTGAAGCGATTCGCGTTCACGAAGGTCGTTCATAAGGTTGTCCTTGGGCTGTACCTTATAGTCGGCTGCTGCGGGACGCTGGTGGGAGAGAAGCGATTCGTGCTGGCGGGTGTGGGAAGAGGGGAGGCGATACTGTGCCTGGGCGCTGAGCGCTACGGCTGCTGCGGCCATAAGAATCGCTGTAATACGTTTGAAAGTCATGATTTATGTTTATTCTTTTACTATATTCGCTGTAGGTTAGCGCGGCTCCGTCCGGAGCTGCAGTGGAGAGAGGATGAGGGGAGAGAAGAATGCTGCTATCTTTCGTCGGGCTCGTAGATGAAGCCGATGCCGGCGGGAGTCCATTCGATGATTTCCTCGGGACGGAAGAATCGGGCTATCTCCACTTCGGCATCTTCGGGCGATGATGAAGCGTGAACCACATTCTCCTGACCGCTTACGCTGAAGTCGCCGCGAATGGTGCCGGGCTGAGCTTTGCGGCCGTTGGTGGCTCCTGTCATCATGCGAACCACGTTGATGGCGTCGTTGCCTTTGAGGCAAAGCACTATTACGGGAGTGGCTGTCATGGAGCGGAGGAGCGAGGGGAAGAAGGGACGGTCAACGAGGTGGGCGTAATGCTCGCGCAGGATTTCCTCGGTAAGCTGCATCATTTTGATGCCTTCTATTATAAGTCCTTTGTTCTCGAAGCGGGCGAGTATTCTGCCTACAAGGCCGCGTTCTACTGCAGAGGGCTTAAAGATTACAAGTGTTTTCTCCATGATTTTTAGATATTTTAGCATTTGTCCTTTGCGGATACTCAAAGGTAGCCAAATCATCCGGATAGCCAAAATGTTACGAAATTCAAACGGGAAAATATCCGGTTTTTGAGTTTGTGTGCGGTTGTAATTTGCTTATAATCAGTAGGCAAGAGTTAAATGCTAAATAAGCTAAAAAGTTGTTCAATGTTGTACACGTGGATTTTAACTGTTAAATTCACGTTAATTATTGTAATCAAAATACGGAATTTTTTAACATATCAGCTTATGCGGCTCCAGTCTACGGTGCGGTTGAACTGCTGTGACATCTCTATGCGGAGAGGGGTGAGAGATGGGGATGCAAGCTGCGGATCCTTGTCGAGCAGGGCCTCGGCTTCGCGTCGGGCCAAGGTTATGATTTCGCCGTCGGTGGCAAGCGATGCGATGTGGAGGTCAAGTGCCATTCCGCTCTGAAGGGTGCCTTCGATGTCTCCGGGGCCTCGCATTTTCAGGTCGGCTTCAGCCACAATGAATCCATCGGTGGTGGAGGTCATTATTTCGAGGCGCTTGCGTGTGTCGGCGGCAATGTTGTGCTTGGTCATCAGTATGCAGTAGCTCTGGTCGGCGCCACGTCCCACACGCCCGCGCAGCTGGTGCAGCTGTGACAGGCCGAAGCGCTCGGCATTCTCAATCAGCATCACCGATGCGTTTGGCACATTGACACCTACTTCTATCACTGTGGTGGCTACCAGGATGTCGGCTTTGTGCGATGCGAACAGCTCCATCTGCGCGTCCTTTTCAGCCGGCTTCATCTGCCCGTGTACAAAGGCCACTTTGAAGCCGCGGAATGTATCGCAGATATGTTCATACCCCTCTTCAAGACTGCGCAGATTGACCTTCTCGTTCTCTTTGATAAGGGGGTAGACGATGTAGGCCTGGCGTCCCTGACGCAGCTCGCGGGTGATGGCCCGGTACACATCGAGGCGGTGTGTGTCGGTGCGGAGCACGGTGGTGATCGGTTTGCGTCCGGGGGGTAGCTCGTCGATTATCGACACATCGAGGTCGCCGTAGACGGTCATGGCCAGCGTGCGTGGTATCGGTGTGGCGGTCATCACCAGAATATGCGGCGGTATGGTGTTTTTCATCCACAGGCGTGCGCGCTGGGCCACTCCGAAGCGGTGCTGCTCGTCGATTACCACGTAGCCAAGATTCTTGAACTGCACCGCATCTTCAATCACGGCATGGGTGCCTACGAGCATGTGGAGCGTGCCGTTGAGAAGCTGCTGGTGGATGGTGCGGCGTTCGGCTGTCGGGGTGGAGCCGGTGAGGAGCTTGACATTTATCCCTATCGGGGCCACAAGCTCGCGCAGGGTCTCGGCATGTTGGGTGGCAAGGATTTCTGTGGGAGCCATCAGGCATGCCTGTGCGCCGTTGCCTATGGCTATAAGCATGGTCATCAGTGCCACGGGCGTCTTTCCGCTGCCCACATCGCCCTGGAGCAGGCGGTTCATCTGCCGGCCTGAGTTGAGGTCGGCACGGATCTCTTTTATCACCCTCTTCTGTGCGCCGGTAAGCGGGAATGGGAGACACTGGTCGTAGAACTTGCGGAACGCGTCGCCCACGAGCGGCATACGTATCCCTCCGGCGGCAGTGTTGCGCCGGCGTGAGTACTGCAGGATGTTGAGCTGAAGATATAGCAGCTCGTCAAATTTAAGGCGGAAGCGGGCGCGCTGCAGCTGATTGTTGTCCTGCGGCAGATGCACCGCGCGGAATGCCTCGGCACGTGACATCAGTCCGAGCCGGCGGCGCAGGTCGTCGGGAAGCGGGTCGGATATGGAGGCGGCTTTCCCGTCAAGCAGTGTCCGGATATAGCCGAACAGAGTGCGGGAGGTGACGTTGCGTGAGCGGAGAGCCTCGGTGAGCGGATACACGCCTCGCAGCCCGCGGTTGGTCTCGGCATCGGCGGCGCGGTCAATCTCGGGGTGCACCATGCTCCAGCGGCTTCCGAAGAGAGATGGCTTGCCGAATACCACATACTCCGTGTCGGTGCGGTATGACTCGCGTATGAACTTTATACGCCTGAACCATACTATCTCCATTGAGTTGCGGCCATCGGTGAAGAGGCCTACAAGCCGTGTCTTGGCTCCCTCGCCCTGCACGTTGAAGTTGACGAAGCGCCCTTTCACCTGCACCATCGGCATCTCGTGGCTGCTGAATGAGCTTATGGTGTAGAAGCGCGAGCGGTCCACGTAGTGTGAAGGGAAGTGCATCAGCATATCGGCAAAAGTACGTATGCCAAGCTCCTTTTCCAGAAGCTTGGCACGTGAGGGTCCTACACCTTTGAGATATGTTATTTCTGTGTTCCGGAGTCGCTGCATAGATATATGGAGGCTATGTCAATGTCAGCAGGATGGGTGATTTTGATATTACGGGGGTCGCCTTCCACGAGGGCCAGGTGCTTGTAGCCTGCGCTTTCCATCACGGAGGCATCGTCGGTGAATGTTGATTGATATGGGGCCTTGTAAGCCTCGCGCAGCAGAGCGGCGTCAAACATCTGCGGCGTCTGCACGGCTCGGTACTGCGAGCGGTCCACGCTGTGGGAGCGGGCTTCGCCGTCAAGACGGCGGATTGAATCGGTAAGCGCCACCGTGGGGATGGCCCCTTGCGCTCCGGCTGCTATGGCATCGGCGAGGCGGTGCATCACCGGCGCTGTCACAAATGGGCGGGCAGCATCGTGCACCGCTATCACACGTGCATCGGCAGGAACGGCCGTCAGGGCACGGCTCACTGACTCCCAGCGGGTGCGGCCTCCGGCCACTATGGCGGGGGATTCAAACCAGTGCTCGCGGCACTGACTGCGCCAGAGATCGATATAGTCGGCATTTATGGCCAGCACAATGCCGCTTCCGGGTGCGGACTCGCGTAGGCGCTCAATGGTGTGCATCAGCACGGGGCGCCCATTGAGGAGGCAGAACTGCTTCGGGACGTCGGCCCCGAAACGACTGCCTGTACCGCCGGCTACAATAATGGTCCACATACGGTTATTTCTCGCCAAGAAGTGAACGGTACTCCGATGGATTGGTTATGACGCGGAGAGCCTCGCGGTAGACGGGGTTGATTTCATTGTACACGCGGTAGTACATGCTGTCTTCGTACAGGTCGCGGGCTATCAGCGCCTTCATGGCTGTGGTGATGGGTGTGTAGCTTGTCTTGAGCTGCTCTTCGTTGGGTTTCACTCCGTCAGCTTCAGCTGTCTTGACAAGGTCGTTCACCATCTCGGGTGTGATTTTGAACTCTTTGATAAACCGGTCGGCCGTGGGATATTTGGTGAGCAGACGTCCGCGGTTGCCGTCAATGAAGTTCATCACATATTTTATGATAGCCCCCTTGGCTACAATGTCGCGGTAGTATGTGCTGTAGCCGGTGGTGTCAACTGCCACGAAGCGGTCGGGGGTGATGCCGCCGCCGCCATACACGGGGCGATGGTTGCGCAGCGTGTAGAACAGCTCGTGGGTGTCATTGTGTATGCTGTCGGCATTTGAGAGCTCGCCGCTTTCGTAGCGCTTGAGTATATCCTTGCTGTATTCATCGCCGTCGCCGCTCTCGTAGGGCTTCTGTATGCATCGGCCGGAGGGGGTGTAGTAGCGCGACACGGTGAGGCGTATCATGGAGCCGTCAGGCATGGGGAAGGGGCGCTGCACGAGGCCTTTGCCGAAGGTACGGCGGCCTACTACCACGCCACGGTCATGGTCCTGCAGGGCGCCTGACAGAATTTCGCTGGCTGAGGCTGAATATTGGTTGACCATCACAACCACGCGGCCTTTACCCATCTTGCCGTTGGTGGTGGCGCGGAAATAAGCGGGGTTGTTGTTCAGCCCTTTGGTGAACACAAGGAGGTCGCCTTTGTTGAGGAACATCTCGGCCAGGTCAGTTGCGGCGCTCATGTAGCCTCCGCCGTTGTCCTCAAGGTCGATGATAAGGTCGTTCATGCCCTGCTTACGCAGCTTGGCCACGGCCTCTTCCACTTCCTGGGGGGTGCTTTCGGCAAAGCGTGATATGCGCACGTAGCCTACGCCCGGGGCAGCCATGTATGAGGCATCGACGCTGTAGATTGGAATATCATCGCGCTTTACCAGAAATTCGATAGGATCCTGCACGCCTTTGCGGAGTACGGTGAGCTTCACCTCGGAGCCTTTGGGGCCGCGCAGATGCTTCATCACCTCTGTGTTGCGGAGCTTGCGGCCGGCAAGCACGGAATCGTTGGCGGCTATGATGCGGTCGCCGGCAAGAATGCCCACGCGTTCGGAGGGACCTCCTGAAATGGTCTGGATCACGTAGACGGTATCGGTGGCCATATTAAACTGGATGCCGATGCCGCTGAAGTTGCCCTGCAGGGGCTCGTTGAGCTCGCGGGTTTCCTCGGGATTGGAATATGCCGAGTGGGGATCGAGTGTCTTGAGCATGGCTATGATGGCTTCCTCTACCATGTGGTCAGGCTTGACACTGTCAACATAGAAACTTTCGATAATACGCTCGGCAAACTGCAGCTTCTGAAGTGGGGTGAAGTGCTGCGCACCGGCATTTGATGATGTGAGAAGTGCAATCAGGATGACTGCGGATAGTATGATTCTTTTCATTAGTCAGATGTTTTTTCAGAAGGTAAAAATTGGGTTACGTCGTAACCGAAAGAGCTCAGCTCACGTACCATGCTCGAACTCAGCGGCGCCAGCGAGGGGCGTGCGGGGAGGATGACCGTCTCGAGGCCGGGAGATATCATGGCGTTGACATCGGCCATGTTGCGTTCGTACTCGAAGTCGGCCGCCGAGCGTGCACCGCGCAGCAGAAACCGGGCTCCGGTAAGCTTGGCGGCATCGGCGGTAAGGCCGTCCCATATCATGGCATCGGCGCGGGGGATGCCGGCTGTGAGGCGGCGGATGGCCTCGAGCGCGTTCTCGGCATCGGCGGAGGGCTTGTTGCGGTTGCACCCAACGACTATTATCACACGGTCAAAAATAGCCAGCCCGCGTTCCAGAATGTCAAGATGCCCTATGGTGAAGGGATTGAACGAGCCGGGAAACAGAGCCACACGTTCGCCGGGGGCTGCCGGGTCAGGATATCTGCGAGTCATCTTCTACTACAAGATTTTCAATGATAAAGTTCTGGCGCTCGGTGGAATTCTTGCCCATGTAGAACCGGAGCAGTTCCGAAACGCCGTCCTCCTTGTGGAGCGACACGCGGTCAGCGCGCATGTCGGCGCCTATGAATCCGCGGAATTCGTCGGGCGATATCTCGCCGAGTCCTTTGAATCGGGTTATCTCGGCGTTGGTGCCGAGCTTGTTGATGGCCGATATGCGCTCCTCGTCGGAGTAGCAGTAGTATATTTCGTCAGTGTCCGTGCTGCTGCGGCGTCCGTGGCGCTTTGCTGTCTTTTTGTTGCGCACGCGGAAGAGCGGCGTCTGCAGGATGTACACATGGCCTTTCTTGATAAGGTCGGGGAAGAACTGGAGGAAGAAGGTGAGCAGCAGCATGCGTATGTGCATGCCATCGACGTCGGCATCCGTGGCTATGATCACTTTGTTGTAGCGCAGATTGTCGATGCTCTCCTCAATGTTGAGTGCGGCCTGCAGGAGGTTGAACTCGTCATTTTCGTAGACCATCTTCTTCGTCTTGCCGTAGGTGTTTTTCGGCTTTCCTCGGAGTGAGAATACAGCTTGCGTCTCCACGTTGCGGATTTTGGTTATCGAGCCGGCTGCCGAGTCGCCCTCGGTGATGAATATGGATGATTCGAGCTTCTTTTCTGTGGCGCCTTTCGTGTCGTTGAGGTGCACGCGGCAGTCGAGCAGCTTCTTGTTGTGGACGTTGAGCTTCTTGGCCTGTTCTCGGGCTTTCTTGGTGACACCCGCCATGGCCTTGCGCTCACGTTCGCTGTCCTGAATTTTTTTCAGCATCACTTCGGCCACGGCCGGTTCGCGGTGCAGATAGTCGTCAAGCTCTTTCTTCAGGAAGTCGCCCACGAACTTCGATACTGTCGGTCCCTCGGGGCCTACGTCGCGTGAGCCAAGCTTCGTCTTTGTCTGCGATTCAAACACAGGCTCTTCAACGCGTACAGCCACTGCGGCTACCACGCCGTTGCGGATGTCGGAATATTCAAATCCGCTCTTGCCGAAGAAGTCCTTGATGGTGCGCGACATCGCTTCCTTGAACGCTGTGAGGTGGGTGCCGCCCTGGGTGGTATGCTGACCGTTGACAAACGAGTAGTATTCCTCGCCGTACTGCTGGGCATGGGTTATGGCTACCTCTATGTCGTCGCCCTTGAGGTGGATTATGGGGTAGAGAGGTTCGTCGGTCATGGTGTCGCGCAGTAGGTCGAGCAGGCCACCGCGTGACACGTACTTCTTACCGTTGAACATGATGGCGAGGCCGGTGTTCAGGTAAGTGTAGTTCTTGATAAGGGGGAGTATAAACTCATCGCGGTAATGATAGTCGCGGAACAGTGAGTTGTCAGGGGTAAACTGCACGAAAGTGCCGTTAGGCTCCTCGGTAGGCACAATGGGGAACTCCTCGACGAGCTCGCCGGCGCAGAACCGTGCCTCCTTCATCTGGCCGTCGCGGATGCTTCGTACAGTGAAGTCGGTGGACAGGGCGTTGACCGCCTTGATGCCCACGCCGTTGAGTCCTACGGATTTTTTGAACGCCTTGCTGTCGTACTTACCGCCGGTGTTCATGCGCGATGATGCCTCTATGACCTTGCCCAGCGGAATGCCACGGCCGAAGTCGCGTACAGTTACGGTGGTTTCTGTCACATCGACCGTGAGCTGCCGTCCGAATCCCATCATGAACTCGTCAATTGAGTTGTCAAGCACCTCCTTGAGCAGCACATAGATACCGTCGTCGGCATTGGAGCCGTCGCCGAGTTTGCCGATGTACATGCCGGGGCGGCGCCTGATATGCTCGTTCCATTCAAGCGTCTTGATGTCATCTTCCAGATAGCCGGCGTCAGGCGCTGCGGCCGGATTCAATATATCGTCAGTAGGTTCGCTCATGATAGATGGGGATAGAATAATCTCAACTTGCAAATATACGCTTTTTCCCGCTGAAAATTTAACAATCACTTCTTAAAAAATCACAATGCATCTATCCGAAGGTCAACCGTGAAATGCTGTCGCTATACTACGGCATCGGACGATCCATCTCTGCCAATCCGCGTGAGGGTTTCTTGGATACAGGAGCCATCAAGACAATTTCCGAACGGCTGCGAAAGGAACTGCCCGGACTGAGGGGCTTTTCCTAGACAAGCATCAAGAAGATGCGACAATTTTATGAGCAGTGGGAACCGGTGACGATGTTGTTGCTCCCGCTTAAATCGTAAACCACGGACTACGGAATTGAAACATTACTGTTGCCGTTGGGCGGATGTCGGTTAAATATGGGAGTATGTACGCGTAATTTGGCGGGCGGTTTGTGAAATTGTGCTATTAGTGCTATATTTGTGATGTTACAAATCATTTAATATCATGAATAGAAAACTGAATCTTTTTGTGCTGGCTATTGCGCTGGCGTTGTCCGTGACTTTTGCTTCGTGTTCCGGAAATAAATCGGAAAATATCTGGGATAGTGTGGATCTTATTCCGGTTAAGCTGTCGAAGAAGGGCAACTGGAGTATGATTAATCAGAAGGGGGAGATAGTTTATGAAGATGAGTTTAAGAACACGCCTTCACCGAGTGTCAACGGGGTGCTTTCGGTGAAAGAGGGGGATGCCGTGTGTCTTTATTCAACAACCGGCGACAAGCCGGAGCTGATACCAAATTGCGATAATCTGAAGGATGCGGGATTGTTGAGAGAGGGGCTGATACCGGTTGTGCGCGCAAATGAGCGTATAACGCTGGTTGATAAGAAGGGAAATGTGAAATATACACTTGATCCGATTGATGGCCGTGAGATAGTGTCGTGTCGCCCGATGTATAACGAGGGGCTGCTCGGCATAGCGATGGAGGATGGCAAGATGGGCTACCTCGACGCATCGGCCAAGCCCGTAATAAAGCCTGACTATGATTTTGCGGGATTCTTCAACGGCGGGCTTGCTTTGGTGGGCAAGCAGGTGTCGGATTCGACAGGCACGGAAATGAAGTATTCAGTGATTGACCGGAAGGGAAACGAGGTGTTCAAGCTGAAGGATTCATACGAGATGGTGAGCTATGGATTTATCGACGGATATATGCTTGTGAAGAACGACGACAAGTATCTGCTCCTTGATAAGAAAGGGGAGCCGACTGCCGTCCCGGGCAAGGCCGACAGAATAACAAGCTATAATTCCAAATATATCATTTTTGAAAATGAGGATGACGATGCCGGTGTGATGACCCTCGACGGTGAGATAGTGATACGTCCGAAATATAAAAAGATCAATTTTGATGGTGAGGATTCATTCTTCGCTGTCAAGCGCGGTGAGAAAAACGTGACATTCCGTCTTGACAAGAATGGTGAGGAAACCGGGCGGATGGAATGCGACGATATTGAAAGTGCCGGTAAGTTCGGCTATTTCATGAAGGATGGCAAGACTATCACCCAGGTGGATAAAGAGGGCAAGGCCATATCCAAAGAGGAGTTTTATGAAGTGAGCTTACTATTGTTTCCCGGGCTTATCGAATCGGACTACTTCAATGTGGAGGCCGCGGCAAATTCATTGGTGGATAACATCACGGATACGGGCATGACGGGCGCTTCCCTTGGGGAGAGTGCCGCAGAGGTGTTTAAGGGAAAGTCGGCGAATGCGTATAGCTATCGTTTCAAAGCCACTCTCAGCGACCTGACTAAAAAGGGATACCGGTTCCGGACATCAACTGAGGCATATTTCACCAGTGACATAGCACGATATGTGCCGGGCGGTCAGGCATTCGATCCGGAATCGAAGCTTCACATGCTTGAAACATTCCTTACCGCCGAGTCGGAGTTTGGCAAGCCGGGCTACGATGCTGTAATGAAGGCTCTGAAGGCCAAAGGCTTCACCGTGGTGAAGGAGGGTATGAAAAAATATGAGAACGATGTCTACTCAGCGTTGTTGAAGAAGGGCGCGTTGCTGCTTTGGGTCAATGTGTCTAAGGCGGGAAAGACGGCGATGACTACAATGGCTGTTGCCAAGGCGGATAGTGATTTTGAGAGCACTATTCTTGATGCTATACTGGCCGGAAATGAGCAAGCCGCACTATCTGAGGAGTATGAGGAAACCGATGAGGAGGATCAGGCCGCAATGGAACGGTTTGTGAGCGGAGCAGCAGACAGCGTCGCCTGAGCAGCATACACACACAATATTTTGGTAAAAGCTGCGGCCCGCACATGTGGCCGCAGCTCTTTTTAATGCCCAGTGGAAAACCGTATCTTTGTGCATTGTATCAACCTTAGATGATTTGAATAAAAAATGCGTTATTTCAAGATTCTTATAAATCACATACAAAAGTTCATGCCAAGCTCCATGCGCTCATGGCTTGCGGTAATGAAATATGTAATTTTACTTGTTGGCATTACTTTTTCAATAGTATTCATCGCTGTCGTTTTTAATAAGGCGTTTTTCAGTTGGGATGGTGACTTAGGTATCGACCCCAACCTGGCATCGCAGTTCGGCGATTTTGTCGGTGGCTTTATCGGGTCGCTATTTGCAATTCTAAGTGTACTTGTCGTAGCCTATTCGATTCTGAAGCAAACATGTGAGAATAGAAAAAACAATGTCAAGAATATGTTTTTTCAGATGATAGATTACCATTATAAGAATCTTGACCAGATAGAGGTTCCGAAGCCGGAACGAAAAAATATAAGCGAAAAGGGAAAGCGGGGATTTGTGGCATTCAAGATACAAATGAACAGGTTGCTCCAGGCGTTATATCTTATCAATGAGGATTGTGGGTCGCAGTTGACTGCGCACGATATAGCAAGTATTGCATACATGGTGTTTTATTACGGGCTTTCAGAGTCATGGAAAGAGTTTTTCGAGGAGAAAATCCAGTGTTATGAATGCCGGAAGACTATAATCCGTGAATTGTTGAAGTACTCAAAAAACAATCCTGAGATGCGTCTGTGTCAGGCCAATCATACCGTGCTGAGCGCTTATTTCCGGAATATGTATAATGCCATAAAGCTAATAGATACAGAAGCAGAGTTCAAGCCTGAAGAAAGGAGGGAGCTTATTAAGATATATAGGGCGCAATTGTCAAATCCGGAACTATATATACTATTTTTTAACGTAATATCTCCATTTGGAAAGAAATGGAGAAAGGCGGATTTTATCAAGAAATACAGTCTGTTGAAGAATATTCCGGAGGGCTATCTTGATGGCTATAATCCAAGGAGTTATTTCGACATCACGTACGAATATGAAGAGATAAACTGCTCTACTGATGATGATGGATTCCCAGCGGAACCGCCTCATAAGATACCGAGCAGTACGAGGTTTGCAAGTAAAAGACCATCATCTATAAACAAGGCTCTGAAAATGGTTTTACGCAAGCTGTTTTCTTAGTGGATTGGGTGCGTGGTGGGCGATAGCGTATTTGAAGAGAAAAGATGATAGAAAGCATGACGGTTATTTTGCAGGACATTTTATACAAAGTCAAATGCGAAAAAATAACCAATCTTGTCACGATCTCCAAGCCGCCGAGAGATGCAATCCTCTTTCGACGGCTTTTTAACACTCCGATTTTGAGCCATCTATTGTCTGTATCAAATAAATTTTGTAATTTTGCGGTCGCAGACCGCATCGCAGAGGCCCGGTCACGGGCAATGCGGGAGGGTCAGCAGACATAATGGAAAGCGTTTACTCGACGCTCTTTCTTGACGTTCTGAAATCTGGAAAATTTCTATTGGAGTCAAGAATGCAGCAAACAGTAGATGTCTTAGTGGATATGTATATTCCGCCTAATACGACACGTGAGTGCCGCAAATAGGCATATTCATATTCTACGTGAGGCCTCTGCAAGTTTGCTCGTTCAACTCCAATGGGCAATTCCAGAGCCTCAGAACGTGGGACGAGCAACAGTACAGACCTCACGTTTTCTGTATATAAACCAATCATAAGCCAATGAGAGGGTCCGGCGGCATGAGAAAACAATATGACAACAGACGGATACCATTTGTATCGTGTTGAGTTTGTCTATCGCGAAAAAGATTATTCTTGCGAATTCTATTCGACGGCAGAAATTACGCCTGAATCAGACAAACTAATAGCATGGGGCATTGCTGATGATGCAATCAAAGAACGGATGAAAAACATTCCTGACAGAGTCAAAGGAATCTACCCTCACTCTATCGTAATCTATGGTGAATTCGGAAATCTAACAGTAAAGGATTAATTCCATGAAGCAAATTATTCATAAAGTTGGAATGATAGCGGCAATGATGCTATCTTTCCTGTCGGTTTCAGCCTACGACTTCGAGGTTGACGGAATCAGATACGAAGTCCTATCACTTGACGACATGACTTGCAGAGTCATTGCAAAATCCGAGAAATATATCGGATGTATTTCAATCCCGGCTTCTGTTACATTTAATGGCAAGTCCTTCAATATAGTTGAAATTTCCGATAGGGCCTTCCTGAATTGTGGAGATATAACTGAACTGAATCTCCAGGAAGCTCAAAAGTTGCAGAAAATTGGAGTATCCGCCTTTGAAGGATGTTCCTCCATATCAGAAGTGGTTATCCCCTCTGCTTGTAAGGCGTTGGGGCATAGTGCTTTCCTTGGATGCACTTCGTTGACTTCCGTAATCATATGTGAGTCCTCAGATCCGTTAGTGCTTTATCCTAAAGATGTATGCGGAGCTTCATATCGGGGCAATTTACAATACTATTTTGGACAATTTGCACATTGTCCAATCAAACGACTTAAAATTCTAAGAGACCTACAATACGGAGGATGGGCAACTGAATTCCAAGAAATTGAAACTCATATAATCATAAACAATACAGAAGGAAAATATATGAATGTCTATTGTTACCCGTGGATAAATTCATGTTCAGAGAATCTGACGATTGGGAAAATGGTAACTGTGATTCCGTATAATTTATTGCTAACATTGAATCCTGTCAATTTCATCCTTGAAGATGGAGAAATGCCTCTTAATGTTGAACCTCTAACCACATACAAATCCTATTCATACGCGCCAGATGTATATGGTGAATATTCTATAAATGATGATGGATATATTCTCATTAAAGAATCAGTTAATTATGTAAGTGGAACTTCTGTTTATGGTTTGTTTTGGGGCTTTAATTTCTCAAATTGCAATTATACATATTGGGGGAGACCCATTAAAACAAAAAACTTCACATATCGCAAAGGTGGTTCAAGCACATCTAAGTCAATTTCACTGAAGACATCGATGTTAACAACATTCGAGTATGGTAAAACTCTTGTGAATATCGGAGATGTAAACTCAGTATCAGGCTCGAATTTGACAAACATAATTTGGAATGATATTATAGAAAGCTGTTCGATATTTGGGACAACTCCCCAGATTTTGGAGTTGAGGTTTCCTGATTCAGTTGAAAAAATATCAGGTTTCAGTTCGACAGGAACATTGAAGGATTTGTTTTTCGGGGCAGGATTGCAATCTCTTTCAGGGTTTAGCCAATCTGCGGCAACAGATATTCACGTTAAGGCAGAAATACCTCCTATATTGTCTGAATATGCTTTTAATGATAGTATTTTCATTGAATCCACCCTTCATGTTCCGAATGGTTGCAAAGAAGCATACTCATCTAGTGATGTGTGGAAAAGATTCTGGAATATTGTAGAAGATGAAAATGCAAGTATTGATGTAATACATTACGATAACAACCGTCCCTGCTTTTTAGTCGAAAATCATGGGATTAGGGCTTTAAACGATATCTTTGTTCAAATCTATAATATTGAAGGTACTACAATTGCAAACTATTGCTTAAAGAATGGAGACCACTGTTATCTGCCTACCGGAATAGTAATTATCAAAATTGGCGACAAAACCTTTAAGATCGTTATATGAGTCAATTTGCAATATTGCGTCTTGAGAATCTCTAATCAGATGTCGTGATTAAAGCGGTGATCTTTTTATGTAATTGTTTGTTGTTTGAAGCTAGGTAACAATACTACTATTACAAAGAGAATTAGATAGCTCGGTTTAATCCGGGCTATCACTTTAATTTGTCCTTTCAAGAATCTGAAGTGTGGATTCTCGCGGGCGAACAGTCTGGTATGAGGCTGAAATTGTTGAACATAAAATTTTGAAAGCCTATGCTGTAGTTTATGTTTGCATTAGTCGCTGGAGAATTATTCCATGAGTTGTGGACATGGATTAAGTCGAGACTAAAGAAGTAAATCCCAACATATCGTTTGAATAAATTAACTTACTCCATTCAAAGCTTTCGATGCATACCAATCGAGAGCTTTTTCGAAGCAATTAACCAAGTTCAGTTTAGGTCGGGTAATATATACCCGAGTTAAACTGAACTTGTATATATACTGATGAGAAAAGGGGAATCTGTACGATGAGAGAAAGTCTGGCGAAAGAAGAAATTGATCGATAAGAAAAAGCAATGAGAAAAAAAGTCGATGAAAGAAGTCGTGCCGTCTCGTCAGTGATTTTGTCAGCGGTGTGTCAGCGTAAAAGAGGAGACAAGCCGACCGGACTGCGTTGAAGAATATGAATAAATCTAAATTCGGTCTATCCAAGTTGATTTACGACGATTCAGCGGAGTTGAATCGCTGACTTTGTCGCGGCGCTGACATTTTACCATGCGCCGTACTGACCCATACTATGGGGGGTAGATTGTGAATTTAAAAAGCGTAAGTAGTTGAAAATCAACTACTTACGCTTTTGATGGGGTGCCCAGAACAGGACTCGAACCTGCACGCCTCGCAGCACTCGCACCTGAAACGAGCGCGTCTACCATTCCGCCACCTGGGCTTTTGCGCTGCAAAGGTAGGGGTTTTGTTTGGTTTGTGCAAGTGTTTTGGTGTGTTTTTTTGATTTTTTTGTGCGGATGATGCTGAGATGTGTGGTGGATGGGTGAAATGGCAAAGCCGGAATCGGCCTCGGGTGAGGGGTGATTCCGGCTTTGATGGTATGGACGGTGCTGTAGAGGGGAGGGGATTACAGCTTTGAGTCGATGAGGGTGATTTTCTTTTCGATTTCGGCGATTTCGGTGCTGATGTGCTGCATTTTGCGCTGCATTTCACGCATGATCTGTTCGCCTGATTTGGTTTTGGAGTTGAAGAAGCCCATGTTGTTGTTGTAGGTCTTGAGCTCGTTGCGGCGCTGTTCGAGTGTGCGCATGAGGCGTTCGCGTTCGCGTATGAGGCGGTTGTCGTCGGAGGATAGGCGCTCGATGTTGTTTTCGAATGATGCCATGCGTGCGCGGTTTTCGCGGATGTCGTATTTTTCGAAGAGCTCGCCTACGGTGGTGCGGTAGGCGTCGTGGAGTTTGTCTTTGTCGCGGAAGGGTACGTGGCCGGTCTCCTGCCAGCGTGTGCGTAGCTGGTTGATTTCGGCTATGGCTTCGGCGCGGTCGGCTGCGCAGTCAGGGGCGTTGAGCTCGGTGAGGCGTGCCACGATGGCTTGTTTTGTCTTGAGGTTTTCGTGCTCGGTGCGGCGTACGGCTGATGTGGATTTCTTTTTCTGTTCGAAGAAGTGGTCACATGCGTCCATGAAGCGGCGCCAGATGGCATCGCTGTGTTTCTTGGGCACGGCGCCGATGGATTTCCATTGTTTCTGGAGCTCTACGAGTGCGTCGGTTGTCTTGCGCCATTCGGTGCTGTCCTTGAGTGCTTCGGCTTGTTCGCAAAGGCGTGTTTTCTTTTCGAGGTTTTCGGCCAGATTGGTCTTGATTTCTTTGAAGAATGCGGCTTTGGCGGTGAAGAAAGCGTCGCAGGCGGCGCGGAAGCGTGTGAAGAGGGCGTTGTTGGTCTTGCGTGAGGCGAAGCCGAGTTTTTTCCACTCTTCCTGGGTGTCGATTATCAGTTTGGTGAGTTCGTTCCAGCGTGCGTATGATGCGGGTTCGGTCAGGTCAATGGCTTCGATGCGTTCGCAGAGCTGTGTCTTGGCTTGTTCGTTTTCGCGTTCTTTGGCTTTGCGTTCTTCGAAGTGGGCCTGATAGCGTTTGTTGACGGTGGCTGATGCGTCTTTGAAGCGGTCCCATATCTCGTCGCGTAGTTCTTTGGCTACAGGGCCTGTCTCGCGCCATTTCTGATGGAGCTCCTGGAGGCGGTGGAATGCGGTGATTACGTCGGCTTCTTCGCCGAGGCGCACGGCTTCGTCGAGCAGGAGCTGTTTTTCGGCAAGGTTTTTACGGAAGTCGTAGTCGCGGAGTTCTTTGTTGACTTTCCACTGGTCGTAGAAGAGTTCGATGGCTGCGGTGTAGGATTTCCATAGTTCGGTGGCGTGTTCCTGCGGTACGTCGCCTATGGTTTTGAACTCGGCCTGTAGTTCTTTGACGCGCTGGTACTGGCGGTTGACGTTGTCGGTGTCGGCGCTGATGGCTTTGAGTTCGTCGATTATGGCGCTTTTGCGCTGGCTGTTCTGGAGCTGCTGTTCGGCTATGCGGCGGCGGAGGGCCTGCTTTTTGTCGCGTAGGGTGGCGAGCAGTTCCTTGAATTCGGCTTCGCAGGTGTCGGGGTCGGCCACGTAGTCCTCGGCGTTGCCTCCCTGTGCTATGTATTCCTGATATTTAGCTTGGGATTCCTCGTTGTGCCGGATGTAGAACTGGCGTTTCAGACGTGCTACTTCTTCAAGGTCAATCTGCTCTTCGTCAAGGAGGTTGATTTTCCGTAGTTCTTCAAGCAGGAGCTCTTTGCCGGGTGCGGTTTCGGGTTCGGCAGTTGTGGGAGTTTCTGCGGGCTCAGTGGTGGTACGGTCCGTTATCTCTTGTGCAACGGACTCTTCAAGGAATTCCATAATCAAGAATTTGGTGGGTTTATTACATGGTTCGGAGCCGTGGGTAGGTCAGCGAAAGTGTTGACCACGGCGGCTCATCGCCCCAAAATTAGGCATAATTTTCAGAATTGCAATAATTTTTGGTGCGATATTAGCTATTTCGGGGTGATAAAACAGAAAAATCGGCTGTCATCCCGACAGCCGACAATTCTTTTAACCTTAAATCTAATACCATGAAAAAAACACAGTGCAAATATAGTAATTTCAACTATTAAACGCTGTGGTGGGGGGATGGTTCAAGGAAATGAAGAAATTAACATTCATTAACCTGCGCGAAAGCGCCAAATTTTCTATCTTTACAACCCCGAATGGTCGGGAATCATTTTATTGAATAGAATAATCCAATGAGAATTAAGATATTGGTTATTGACGATGAAGAGTCGCTGTGTGAGATTCTTAAGTTCAACCTTGAAAAGGAGGGCTATGAGGTAGATTGCGCCTATAGCGCCGAGGAGGCTCTTGAGATGGATTTATCAGGCTATTCGCTTTTCATTGTCGATATCATGATGGAACGTCTGAGCGGTTTTGATTTTGCCAAACGTGTGCGGAATATGAGTGAGATAGAGAATACTCCTATAATATTCTGCTCGGCTCTTGACGGCGAGGATGATACCGTGATGGGGCTGAATATCGGTGCCGATGATTATATCACGAAGCCGTTTGTGATAAATGAAGTGCGTGCCCGTGTGCGTGCCGTGCTGCGCCGCAGCCAGGCTACGCGTCAGTGGCAGTACAATGTGTCGAAGAGCATCTATGAACCTGATATCACATTCCATTCGCTGCGTATTGACCGCAACGTCAAGCAGTGCTTCCTCGGAGGGCAGGAGGTGAATCTGACCAAGACGGAGTTTGATATCCTTCTGTTCCTTCTTACGCACCGCAACCGCATATACTCGCGTGAGGAGATAATCCGTTCGGTGTGGTCCAGCGATGTAGTGGTGACTAACAGAACTATTGATACCAACATAGCCCGCCTTCGTAAAAAGATAGGCGAGTATGGCAACAATATTGTAACCAGACTCGGATTTGGCTATGGCTTCAAAGAGACGGTTTAGCTACCGGTGGCGTCTGTTTATCCCCATGCTGGGCATGATGTGGCTCATAGTGGGGGTGCTGATGGGATATCAGAATTATCACGAGCGTGAGTACCGGAAGCAGACTATCGAACGTCAGCTCAATGTACTGAATGCGCGTATTCTTGATGCGTATGAACGTGATGTGAGTCTGACGCCGTTCCTGTCGTTTGTAAGTCAGTTTTTTGACAATTCGATTTACGACCAGGTGATGGTGAGTGTCTATAATCAGGATGGTAATCTGCTCTACTCAATAGGTGCTCCTATCCCGGCTGAATATAACGATGATGACGGACTGAAGGAGGTAGACGATGCTGAGGATGGCGCGGAGTCGCACCGGCTGTTTTATGTCACCTCGCAGCAGAGCAGCAACGGTGAGATTCTGGTAAAGACAGCGATGCCTTTTTCCGTAGGGCTTATGGATTCGCTTCGGGCCGGACCTGATTTCTGGATTGTGCTGATAGCCCTGTTTGCCATTTGCTTCGTGCTGGCGTATCTGTCCACCGGCTTCCTTACGAGGAATATCCAGCTGCTGCGTAAGTTTGCGGCTGCCACGGCTGAGAAGAATGCGGTGTTTGACGAATCGAAGTTCTCGCATGATGAGCTTGGCGATATATCGCGTGAGATAGTGAAGATATACCGTGCCATGGAGAAGGCCATGGAGCAGAGCAAGCGTGAGCATGAAGTGGCCATGTATGCCGTAGAGGAGAAGTCGCGAATAAAGCGTCAGCTCACCAACAATATCAATCATGAAATCAAGACGCCTGTAGGTGTGATACGCGGTTATCTTGACACGGTGCTGTCATCGCCTGAGATGGACGATCGCACGCGCACCCAGTTTCTGCTTCGCGCCCAGAGCAACGTCACGCGTCTGTGCAGCCTGCTTTCGGATGTGTCGACAATGACGCGTCTTGAAGAGGGGGGTGGAAATATCCCGACGGTGGAGGTCGACTTCCACGATATGCTTTTCGGAGTGGAGAACGATGTCAATGCCTCAGGTATGCTTGGCGATATGACGTTTAGCTTCGATGTGCCGGTTGACTGCTATGTGAAGGGCAATGTCAACCTGCTGACGGGTATGATAACCAACCTGATCCGCAACGCTGTGCAGTATTCACACGGTACTGAGGTAGGGCTGAATTACATAGTGGAAAGCGACAAGTATTACACCTTCTCGTTCTATGACAATGGTGTCGGGGTGCCTGACGAGCATCTGATCCATCTGTTCGAGCGGTTCTACCGTGTTGACGCCGGGCGTTCGCGTAAGGTGGGTGGCACCGGACTCGGCCTGCCTATTGTCAAGAATACCGTAGAGGCGCTCGGAGGCACCATATCGGTGCGCAACCGGCCTACGGGCGGATTGGAGTTTCTGTTCACGCTTGAAAAGTGGAAAAAGAACAGAAAGGTTAAATGAAGTTAATTTTAGGTGCATGATGCGTTGTGTTGCATAATTGTAACACGATTGACTCCAATATGTAATTTGTTGGGGCTATATTTGCGGTGTAGAAAAAAATCGTTTGTTTTCATTCTCGTTTAGATAATAGACCCGAATAAAGTCAATACCTGAAAAAAGATATTTGCAACATAGTAATTAAGAGACCAATAATGACCAGGATGCGTGGACTGTCGAGGCGACAATCCGCGCATCGTTTTTTTTAGCAGGTGGAGATGAGTCCGGATGAGTGCCGGGGATAGTGGGAGTGCAGATACATTGCCGGTGCATATCGGAAGTGGCTATTGATTACAGTTGATTTGCTAACTTTGTGCAATTCAGTGCCTAATAAAAAATTTTAGGGATGAGTGTAACTTTTGGACGCAATTCTGCACCTAACGTTACAAAAAAATAATCAATAACAATGGAAAGTCCACCGAAAACAAGCAGGGAATTTGCTTCTTTCGTCAAAGAACATTCCCGAATCATCAACAAGATCTGCTGGGCCTATGCAACCCCGAAAGTGCCCTACGAGGATTTGCGTCAGGAAATACTTACCAACCTTTGGTTGGGTTTAGAGCAGTTCCGGGGAGCGAGCAAGATATCAACATGGGTTTATCGCGTAGCAGTCAATTCGGCACTGATGGCAATACGCAATTATAAGCCGAAAGTAGAAACACTTCCTTTTGAAATCAGCGGCGCCGATATTTCCTCGGAGGCCGATGACAACAAAGCTCAACAGCTTGCAGCGCTCCATGAACTGATAAATCAGCTTCTCCCGATTGATAAAGCTATCATTCTTTTATGGCTCGATGAATACTCCTACGAGGAGATCGCAGAGATAATCGGCATAGAACGGAATAACGTGGCGACCAAACTTCACAGGATTAAAAACAAACTCATCTCAAAATCTAAATAATATGAATCTGGACGAACTCAAAAAAAGCATGTCAACTCTTGATGATGTACTCGCAGAAAAGAGCGGCGAAAATATCAATTTCAACAGTGCGGCTTGCAATAGCGCGCAGAAACGTGTCGCCAAACAATATCGTAAGAACATTCAGATGTGTACTGTTCTTGTAGTGGTGTTCATCGTGCTGTGGCTCAGTGGAATAGATAATCCTACATTCCCCGTCGCCATGAAAGGTTTTCTCGGAATCTATATGGCAGTAGCAGCAATGATGTATGCCGTTCTCTATCGTATGATTAAAAAGATACAAATTACATCAGAAACGCCAATGATGGTGATGAAGCAGGTTTCAAGCCTTAGGCTGTACACTCTTACCACTGAGATTGTGCTTGCAATCGTACTTGCTGTATTTTTTACCATCTTCCTCGGTAATCTATGGACACTTGGTTCTTACACTTTCTGGCTTGTTTCAGGTGCATTATTGGTAAGCGTTATTATCGGAGCTATAATGTTGCCTAAGAAAATCAAGGATTTCCGAGAGCTAACAGCGACCAACTAATTTTCAAACGTATGTATCAGCCCGGCGAAAGAAAAAAATCTCTCGTCGGGCTGAATCGTTGACGGCGTATTTATCGTCTTATGGTCTGCTTCAATGATTGTCACAGGTCTTTGAACTACTGAAAATATTCTTGCCGTTGATTATAGGCCGGTGTTGGTGGTTTAATTCCCTTGTCCATCGCTTCGGGACAGATGTAATCGCTTAGGTTGTCGATGCTCAATATGTTATCATTCTTGACATACTTTGTTGTCGCGTGGTTTATTTCAAAAGTTTTCGGTCGTTGTCTTCACATTCCAGCACGCTCATTTGATGGATGGCGATTTGGTTAAGTTTTATAAGTCGCTCTGATTGTGGCAGTCCTTGCTCTATGAATACAGCATTGAGGCTTTCCATATTAGATAGGCAGATAAGTTCGTTCACAGAGGCATAGTCGCGGATATTCCCTTTCAAATCGGGATTAGTCTCTCGCCACTGTTTCGATGTAATGCCGAACATTGCCACGTTCAACACATCGGCTTCATTGGCATAGATGATGCTTGCCTGTGCTTTTGTGACCTCGGCCGGAATAAGGTTCTGCTTGATAGCATCGGTATGTATGCGGTAGTTGATTTTCGACAACTCACGCTTCGCCGACCAGCCGATCAACCTCTGCTCTTCGGCTTTCAACCGCTGGAATTCCTCTATCAGATAGAGTTTGAACGGCACGCTTATCGCAGATCCAAATTCAAATGCGATGTCCTTGTGGGCATAAGTCCCTCCGTAACGCCCTTTTTTGACTACCAATCCTATTGCACCGGTTCTCTCTATCCATTCCGAAGCACTCAATACAAAAGATGGCAAACCGGCACTCATTCTAAAGTGGTCGAATTCGACCACTTTGAAATCAGGGTTGTGGATAAGTTCCCACGTGCCGAGAAACTCAATGGTATATCTATTCCTGATCCAGTTCTTGATAACATCCGCAGCCCTGCTATCTCCATCTTTGGCATTTGCCATGTCCGTAAGAGAGATATAGTCCTGCTCCTCAATGTTGAGAACAGTAATAGGAGTGTTTTGAACTGTGATTTTTGCCATTTGGAGATAAACGTTTGATTTCAAATACAAAGATATATTAAAAATCGAACATATCAGCGTATTAGCCTACTTTTCAAGGTAGTATAACATAAAATCGGTCCGATTCAGCTCAGTTGGAGTTCTATAGTTTTTTAAGGTCATGGTAGCTATCGGTAGAAATAAAAATGACGTCTGTCCTTTTGGGGCAGGCGTCATGCTGTACAAAGGAGCGACAAACGGGGCTCGAACCCGCGACCCTCAGCTTGGGAAGCTGATGCTCTACCAACTGAGCTACTGTCGCATAAGGTGTTTTTGAAGCTTTGTACGGTGCAAAGATAACTTCTTTTTTCGGTATAACAGCAATAAAGCGTGTTATTTTTTGACTTATTAAATACCGTCATATTTGGCAAAATCACCGATAAAGAGTACTTTTGTTATATAAAGAACCGTTTCATAGAACAAAAATGCAGAAAGTACGACCCAAAAAGGCTCTTGGCCAGCATTTTCTTACCGACATGAGTATTGCCGAGCGTATAGCATCGACTCTCGACGGATATCGTGGCACTCCGGTGCTTGAGGTTGGCCCGGGAATGGGTGTGCTCACGCAGTTTCTGATTGATGCCGGACATACGGTGAAGGTGGCTGAGATTGACGGGGAGAGCATAGAATGGCTGAAAGCTAATTTCCCCGGGCTTCCTCAGGAGAATATCCTTAACTGCGACTTTCTGAAGCTCGATTTATCGGGCGTGTTCAGTGGTGCTGACAAAATATGCGTAATCGGTAACTACCCCTACAATATATCGTCGCAGATATTCTTTCATGTGCTTGAAAGCCGTGATCTGGTGATCTGCTGTTCAGGCATGCTTCAGCGTGAGGTGGCCGAGCGTATCGCGGCTCCTGCCGGGACGAAAGCGCGCGGGATTCTCAGCGTGCTGCTTCAGGCATGGTACGACGTGGAGTATCTGTTCACGGTTTCGGAGCATGTGTTCAATCCGCCTCCAAAGGTGAAGAGCGGTGTCATACGCCTTACACGCAACGCCGTTACGGAGCTGGGCTGTGATGAAAAATTGTTCCGTACGGTGGTGAAGACTTCGTTTGGCCAGCGCCGCAAAACGATACGCAATTCTGTGCGCGGACTGCTTCCTGCCGGTGCGGGAGTGCCCGACAGTCCGCTGATGGGGCTCCGTCCGGAGCAGCTCAGCGTGGAGCAATTCATAGAACTTACCAATCTTATATCGTCATACCGTAATCAAGCTTAATGACTGATGAAGGAATTCACTGAGGAATATCTTGACAATATCCGTGCCATCATTGCGGCGCGTGAGGATGATGCGGCCCACCGTGAACTGGCCGACCTGCATCCGGCCGATATAGCCGAACTGTACAAGGATCTGGACCTTGAAGAGGCCGAGTACCTGTATCAGCTCCTTGACGATGACACGGCGGCCGACGTGCTGATGGAGCTTGACGAGGATGACCGCCGCAAGCTGCTGCATGACATGCCGGCTGAGAAGATAGCCAAGCAGTTTATTGACCATCTTGAGACGGACGATGCCGTTGATATCATTCAGGAGCTCGATGAAGAGGACCGTGATAAGATTCTGTCGCATATCGACGATGTAGAGCAGGCCGGCGATATCATTGACCTTCTGAAGTATGACGAGGATACGGCCGGCGGCCTTATGGGCACGGAGATGATAGTGGTCAATGAAAACTGGAGCATGCCGGAGTGTATCAAGCAGATGCGTATGCAGGCTGAGGATATGGATGAGATATACTACGTGTATGTGGTGGACAATGACTACCGCCTGCGCGGAGTGCTTCCGCTGAAGGAGCTGATCACCCATCCGTCGGTATCGAAAATAAAGCATGTCATGGAGGCCGACCCGGTGTCAGTCAAGGCTGAGACGCCTATTGATGATGTGGCGCTCGACTTTGAGAAGTATGACCTTGTGGCTATGCCGGTGGTTGACTCCATAGGACGCCTGCTCGGGCGCATTACTGTGGACGACGTGATGGACCAGGTGCGCGAATCGACCGAACGTGACTATCAGCTGGCATCAGGTCTGTCAAGCGATGTGGAGAGCGATGACACGCTGTTTACCCAGACAAAAGCCCGACTGCCGTGGCTGCTTATCGGTATGGTGGGCGGTATATGCAATTCGGTGATTCTCGGTAATTTCGAATCGGGCTTCACGGCAGATCCCACACTCGCTCTGTTCATACCGCTTATAGGCGGTACGGGCGGAAATGTCGGTACGCAGTCAAGCGCTATCGTGGTTCAGGGATTGGCCAACGGCTCGATGGATATACGCAATTCATTCACGCAGCTTATGAAGGAGCTTGGCGTAGGATTGATAAACGGTGCCATAATATCGCTGCTGGTGTTTGTGTATAACTATTTCAAGCTTGGAGGAGCACAGGTGACCACGGTGTCAGTGTCGCTGTCGCTTCTGGCTGTGGTGCTGTTCGCTTCGGTGTTCGGAACGTTTGTTCCGCTTACGCTCGAACGTCTGAAGATTGACCCGGCTCTCGCCACGGGGCCGTTCATATCCATTACGAACGACATCATAGGCATGGTGATATATATGTCAATCAGCACCATGCTGCTCACATCATTGGCTTGATGATGTGTATTCCCGGCTTTACGGTCAGGGTGAACGCGGCAAAGCGGCCTGACTCGGAGCTGTTGTACTTTATGTGGTAGCGTTCCGGGCCAAGATTGTCAATGACAAATTCGGCGGAATCCACCATATAGCCGTCAGGCGACGCAGCCACGCGTTCCTCTATGGATATGTCGAAGCCTATGCGCGTCAATGCCAGAGCTACGGATGCCCCTGAGCGGATGTCAGTGAGTCCGTGGCGTATGATATGAACGCGCAACGCATCGTCGACAGTCACTTCTATACATGCATCCGTGTAGCCATCGGCCGATAGCCGTGAGGTGATAAATTCCGTTATGGCCTCGCCCCGGCCTGACGGGCGTACGCACAGTGCCACAATGGCAGTTGCTACAAACGCCGCTATAACGTAGAATTCCACGGAGCCTGTCAATGAAGCCATGATAAGTAGTGATTGTGTCATGTCGACAAAAGTATGAAAAATTTCGTAAATTTGTAGTTGCATTGCGGGACGGGTGTTGATGAATGGCCGGTTCCGTATCGCTATTTATAAAAATGCGAATATTTGTGATATGAAAGGTTCATTGTTTGTCATAGCAGTGCAGGCTGTAATCGGTCTGTCGCTTATAAGTGGAGGATGCACGTCGACATCGAAGGTCGCATCCTTGAAAGCCGCTTCGGAATGGAAACTTGACTGGGAGGATAATTTCAACAGCACGGAGCTTGATACTGCGGTATGGGGGCGTTGTACCCGAGGCAATGCTGACTGGTGCAACACTCTTTCTGACCGCGAGGACCTTGTAGGGCTGCGTGACGGATGCCTGATACTGCGCGGGATAAGCAATCCTGACCGTTCGGTTGACACCGTAGAGTATCTTACCGGGGGAGTATGGACCAAGGACCGGAAGGCATTTGAGCCGGGGCGAATAGAGATACGTGCACGTCTGCATGGTGCCCGCGGTGCATGGCCGGCACTGTGGCTCCTGCCGTATGACCACAAACGTTTCCCGTGGCCAACCGGGGGTGAGATAGATATAATGGAGCGTCTGAACTACGACAACTTCGCGTATCAGACGGTACATTCCTACTATACATACACGCTCGGGCAGCAGAATCCGCCCAAAGGGGGCACCGGACGTATCAATCCGGAGGAATTCAATGTATACGCAGTGGAGATTTATCCTGACAGCGTGGTGTTTGACATCAACGGCAAGCACACGCTTACCTACCCGCGTGTAGCGACGGACAAACCGGGCCAGTTTCCGTACAACATACCTATGTACCTGCTTATGGATATGCAGCTGGGTGGCTCATGGGTAGGAAAAGTGGATCCGGCCGACCTGCCTGTGGAGATGGAGATTGACTGGGTACGGCATTATCGCCGCCGCTGAAAAACTATGCGGTTCCATTAGGAATAGAAGATAACATAGCATAGGCTGTCCCGAACAAATAGGGGGCAGCCTATGTTTTTTATATACATTCCACTACCGGCGGAGTCGATGCCGGTCAGTATCAGTTTGTATATATAAAATCTAAAAATCAACTATTCTATGGAACTTTTCAACTGGTTCGTGCAGGTGTGCCGCGATAACCCTTCCATTCCGCTGTTCCTGACCATCGGATTGGGATTCTGGCTGGGTTCTCTCAAGTACAAGACATTTTCGCTCGGCACCGTTACCTCCGTGCTCCTTGTCGGGGTGGTAGTGGGACAGATGGATATCTCCATCCCCGGTCCTATTAAAAATGTGTTTTTCCTTCTGTTTCTCTTCGCCATAGGCTACAGTGTAGGCCCGCAGTTCTTCCGCTCGCTCAAGGGCGACGGGATAAAGCAGGTGCTGTTTGCCGTGGTGATATGTCTGCTCTGTCTGTTTAGCACCTGGGGCACAGCCAAGGTGATGGGCTACAATGTAGGCGAGGCCATAGGGCTTTTCTCCGGCGCGCAGACAATATCGGCTGTAATCGGTGTGGGAACAGATACGATGGGCACACTTGGTGTGTCAGCAGCCCAGAAGAAAGAGTGGCTTGATATAATACCGGTGGCTTATGCTGTATGTTACGTGTTCGGTACCATAGGCTCGGCATATCTGCTGGCTAACCTCGGACCGGTACTGCTCGGCGGACTCAAGAAGGTAAAAGCTGATACCGTAGCTCTTGAAAAGGAGATGAATGAAAGCTCCATCACATCAGATCCCGCTTATATCGAAGCTAACCGTCCGGTAGCATTCCGTGCCTATAAGGTGACTGCCGATTTCTTTGCCACTGCACGCACGGTGCAGGAGGTGGAGGAGTATCTCCTGAAAAACGGACGCCGCCTGTTTGTGGAGCGTGTGCGCAAGGATGGAAAGATTCTGGAGACTGCTCCTGAACTGGCCATCAATATGAATGATGAGATAGTGCTTAGCGGACGCCGCGAGTTTATAGTGGGCGATGAAAGCTGGATTGGTCCCGAAGTGGTTGATGCCGATCTGCTTAATTTCCCCGTGGAGCAGATTCCCGTCATGGTTACGAAAAAGACTGTGGCCGGTATGACTGTCGACCAGCTCCGTTCACAGAAATATATGTATGGGGTGTCAATAAAATCAATTGACCGCAGCGGAGTTGAGATTCCTGTGTTTGCAAAGACTGTGCTTCAGGCAGGCGATTCACTTACGCTGCTCGGACTGGCGCAGGATGTTAATGTGGCGGCTCCGAAAATCGGTTATGTTGACCGTCCTACCACAAAGTCAGACCTTATACTCGTAGGTCTCGGTATATTCATAGGCTGTCTGATAGGCGTGCTTACACTCCATATCGGTGATATCCCAATAAGCCTGAGCACCAGTGGCGGTGCCTTGATATCGGGCTTGATATGCGGTTGGCTCCGTTCGAAGCACCCGACATTCGGACGTGTGCCTAAGGAGGCTGTATGGGTGATGAATAACCTTGGCCTGAACATGTTTATCGCTGTGATCGGCATAACGGCAGGTCCGTCGTTTGTAAGCGGTATCAAGGAGGTAGGATTCGCCATGTTCCTCTCGGGAGTGGTATGTACTTCACTTCCGTTGATACTTGGAGTGATCATAGGCGCGAAAGTGTTCAAGTTCCGTCCGGCCATAAACCTTGGTTGCTGTGCCGGTGGCCGTACCACCACAGCCTCGCTCGGTGCTATCCAGGATGCATTGGGCAGCACTCTTCCGGCCATGGGCTATACAGTGACTTATGCCGTGGGCAATACGATGCTTATCCTTATGGGTGTGGCCCTTGTATTGATGATGGCTTGATGAAACATATATAGAAACAAATACCTCAAAAATAAAATACGATATGAATACAACACCTAAAAATCCGGACAACCGCGAATATGAGAAGCAGTTGTCGCAGATGAGTCCTTTTGAAATAAAAAACAAACTGATAGAGATGGCGCAGGCCGATGCACGTGAGTCGACAGCCACTTACCTGAATGCCGGCCGAGGTAATCCCAACTGGATTGCTACATATCCGCGCGAGGCTTTCTTCCTGCTTGGTAAGTTCGGACTGCAGGAGTGCCGCCGAGTGGCTGACAATGAAGTTGGCATAGCCGGTATCCCGGAACAGAAAGGATGTGCCGAACGGTTCAGAAAGTTTCTGGATGACAATAAGGATGAAAGCGGTGCTGATCTGCTGCGCTGGACTTTTGACTATCTTATCACAAAGCATGATTATGATGCCGATACCGTGGCTCATGAATTTGCCGAAGCTATCATAGGCGACCAGTATCCCACGCCTGACCGCATACTTCATACCACCGAATCGCTTGTGCAGGACTATCTGCGCATAGCCATGGGCGGCGGCAGCGACAAGGCTGTATACGATATGTTTGCTACCGAAGGTGGCACCGCAGGTATGTGCTACGCTTTTGACTCGATTCAGGAAAACTTCCTGATTAACAAGGGCGACAAGATGGCACTGATGGTTCCGGCATTCACTCCGTATATCGAGATTCCCCAGCTCGCGCGTTTTGATTTCGATGTGGTGAACATCAATGCCGACAAGGTACAGTATGACGGCTATCATACATGGCAATATCCGCCCGAAGAGATTGACAAGCTGCGTGACCCTTCAATAAAACTGCTGTGTATAACCAACCCGAGCAATCCGCCAAGCTACACCCTTGCGCCTGAAGTGCTGGAGCAGCTTGTGGATATCGTGAAGACTGATAATCCTAATCTGATGATAGTGACGGATGACGTGTACGGTACTTTTGTGAAGGATTTCCATTCGCTGATGTATAAGCTGCCGTACAACACCATGTGTGTGTATTCATATTCAAAATATTTCGGAGCTACAGGATGGCGACTCGCCGTATGTGCAATACGTCAGGACAATGTGTTCGATGCTCTCATCAAGCAGCTCCCCGAAGACAAGCAGGCGGCTCTTGACAAACGCTACGGTTCGCTTACGCTGACTCCGCGCAATATCAAGTTTATTGACCGTATGGTGGCCGACAGCCGACTCGTGGCTCTGAACCATACCGCAGGTCTTTCCACTCCGCAGCAGATGCAGATGGCGCTGATGTCGGCATTCGCTATCCGCAATACAGCCGAGGGCAATACATATCAGGACACCATGCGTCATACTATCAATGACCGTCTGGAGGCATTGTGGTCAACTACCGGATTCACTCTCCTGGTCGACCCGTTGAGAGCCGGCTACTACTCGGAGATAGATATCATGATATGGGCCCGCAAGTTCTACGGCGATGATTTTGCCAAGTACATGCAGGACACTTATGAGCCGCTTGACTTTGTGATCCGTCTGGCCAATGAGACAGCCGTAGTGCTGCTAAACGGCGACGGTTTTGACGGACCGGCATGGTCAGTGCGTGCATCGCTCGCCAATCTTAACGAATCGGATTACCTGAAGATTGGTACCGCTATCCGCAATATCCTTGAGGATTACCATAAACGTTATCTGACCGAGGTCAAGAAGTAATATCCTGTCTCAGGTTATAAAATAGATGCTGTCTGATATGAATTATCAGACAGCATCTTTCGTTTTTTTTCATCAGTGACAGGCAGGCTTTTCAAGGTCAGGAAGCGGAGCTTTCCTGCGCTTGTACCTCCTTACTGCGGTTCTTGGCTTTGTTTTTGTTTTTGGTGGCGGATGAATCAATATCCTTCTCCTCCTTCAGGTCAATTTCGTTACGGTCCTTGTCGAGTACCTTGTACTGCAGATATGCGAGTGACTGGTCCGGTAGAATTTTGAATTTGCGTCCGAGCTCCATGCGCCATTTACGGTAGGTTGACACTAAGCCTTTCTTGATATATGCGTCCACAAAGGGGTGGATATACATGGTGAAGCCTGATTGGTTGAGGTCGTTGACCAGATATTCAAGCTTTTCACGCAGGGTGTCAGTGAATAGTAGCGAGGGTTGTACCTGACCTTTGCCGTAGCATGACGGACATGTCTCGGCTGTTACTACGTCAAGGGCGGGTCGTACGCGCTGGCGTGTGATCTGCATCAGCCCGAATTTGCTAAGGGGCAGGATGTTGTGGCGTGCACGGTCATTAGCCATTATTTCGCGCATGTGCTCGTAGAGCTTCTGGCGGTGTTCCACCTTAGCCATGTCGATGAAGTCGATGACTATGATGCCACCCATGTCGCGGAGCCTGAGCTGACGGGCTATCTCATCAGCTGCGCGCATGTTTACTTCCAGGGCGTTGCTCTCCTGGTCGTTAGCCGCTTTTGAGCGGTTGCCGGAGTTTACGTCTATTACATGCAGGGCTTCCGTATGTTCTATGATGATGTATGCGCCGCTCTTGAATGATACAGTCTTGCCGAAAGATGACTTTATCTGTTTGGTGATATTGAAATGGTCAAATATCGGTTCATCTTTCTTGTAAAGTTTTACAATATCCTTCCGGTCAGGAGCTATCAGTTCGACGTATTGGTAAATCTGACGGTATGTCTCTTCATCGTTTACCCATACGCTCTCAAAGCTGGGGCTGAACACGTCGCGCAGCACGCTTACTATACGGCTCTCTTCCTGAAAGATCAGTGCCGGAGCCTGGGCCGTACGTGCTTTGGCGGTGGATTCTTCCCAGTATTTCACGAGAGTTTTCATCTCATGATTCAGTTCGGCTACCCGCTTTCCTTCTGCAGAGGTGCGGATTATCACGCCGAAGTTTTTAGGACGGATGCTCTCAATGAGCTGCCGTAGACGCACTTTCTCTTCCGAAGTCTTGATTTTTTGCGATATTGATACTTTGTCGCAGAAAGGTATGAGCACCATGTAGCGTCCGGTAAGGGTTATCTCTGTGGTAAGGCGTGGACCCTTTGATGATATGGGTTCCTTCACGATCTGTACCATCAGTTCCTTTCCCTGAGTAAGCACGTCGGATATAGATCCATGCTTGTCAATGTCAGGGAGCAGCTGCATTTTGGATATCTGGGGTAGCTGCTTCTGCTTTTTGTCAAGGAGCTCTGTGAGAAACTTTGAGTAAGAGGAAAATTGCGAGCCAAGATCCAAGTAATGGAGGAAAGCGTCCTTTTCGAAGCCTACGTTGACGAATGCGGCATTCAGCCCGGGCATCAGTTTCTTGACTTTAGCCAGGTAAATGTCGCCCACGGCATAGGCTATGTTGCGGGCCTCCTTCTGGAGGCTTACAAGCCTTGAATCCTCGAGGAGCGCAATGGACACCTCTTTGGACTGCACATCGACTATAAGTTCGCTTTGCATTTACTTGATGGATTAAAAAATACAGGTTGATAGAAAAAACACAAAGAACAAACTCAGATGCAGCATCTGCAAACGGGGTTTACGTTGCCGGCGCATCAAGTTTGTTCTCCGTATTGCGTTTTTATGTGTCAGTCAGTTGACTCATCACACATATAAGCGTTTCTAATCAGTGATTGTTATCAGAGTTCAGAACTGCTTATTTCTTCTTGTGACGGTTCTTTCTGAGACGTTTTTTGCGCTTGTGAGTAGCCATTTTGTGGCCTTTTCTTTTCT